>JACCDG011059991.1_pt1 | contig 272463 bp, 266 predicted proteins | sample 7442471 | NCBI WGS metagenome assembly JACCDG01 (sample SAMN15323444, study PRJNA562643) | freshwater metagenome | isolation source: river surface water | place: USA:Blue River Watershed | collected 2017-08-17
AAACCACTTTAGATCGTACATACCTTATTAGGTTTAAAGTATATAACAACTTATCTGTATAATAAAAATACCAACAAAGTTATGTGCTGCAAAAGAAATTCCCTGTTAATTTTTTAGGGAATTGACAAAATTCGATATCTAAACCCCAGTAATTATGCGGTTTTTCTCCGCCCTTCGCCTTTTCCACAACCAAAACCACCAAAATTCTCTGTTATTTTCCCTGTTAGCAGGGAATTCGGCCTATAGATCGAGAGAATTCATCGTGCTAAACTCCCACCACCGCCATTAAACAAAAGGGCCCATTTGGGTCCTTTTGTTTAATGCTGAGATGGACTGGTGAACGAACTTCTCGTTCGACAAAATTGCAGCAAGCAATTTTGGACTTCGCACGGCCAAAGGCCGAGAAGCCCGCAAGGGGCGCTGGCCAGCAGGCCAGCGATCAATCCTTTCGTCTCCGCCATTGAGTTCCGCACAAGTTGGCGAGTTCGCGTATTACCGGGAATTGATCCGACATTTCAAACGCTTGCGGCACTGCTTTATTCTCCGCTGCGCATATAAGCCCGCATTCTCTCCAGTTTTTAAAAAACTATAGCCCGTTTTCTCCGGCCATTTCCCGGCAGTTCGCATTTTGATAGAATCGACGGAGAAAAATGGCGAAAGGCGAAGTGGGTTTGGTGGGAGACTCTTTGCCTAAATTACGCCGCTTGAGCCAGATGCACTGGTGGCAAAGCCAATCCACGAAACGTAATTCTAATATAATCCAAATTTTCTAGTCCGACTGGCAAATTAGTTTCCTGTAAACGAACCGACTTATAAGAACTTAATTCTTTTGCATTATAGATCACAGAAGCAGGGCAAATTCTGCCTATAATAATACTTGCTGCAATTTCTTCTGTGATAAACTTAAGGCAGTTCTCAGCCATTCTAATTGCCGTGGCTTGATCTTGTAACTGACCATCCGCTTGCCGGCGCTCGATAAAACCCTTGATGTCCGTATCCAGCTTTAATTTAAAATTTTTATCCGTTGCATATAACTCATGAACAGCGATTAAAAGTTCCGGAAAATCTTTATGCTCTCGCCACGCATTCCATCGCCTTATTTCAAAAGGAATGGATAGCTTGTTGAGCAATGATAGATTACGCTCCATCCATTTATTTCCAGCCTCAAAAGCGCTTATATCTGCTTTAGACTCTTCCATACATTGTAATGCCATATAATTATACCTTTGCAAGGTATCGGCCAAATCAATAAAACACTTAGAGAAATTTTTATCAATCCATTCCAAGGCCGCTTCTAATTTAGCGCCCTCGCAATAGGGTTGCCCTACACTGACTAAAAGACTAGCCGCGTCTTTCTTTCTATCTCTCCAATCAGCTCCACGCACTTCAACTTTGTAACGCATCACGCAACTGTCTTTCTTTCTAAATTAATTCTAACATAGTTCTCATTAGCTAAGCCTTTAGGTGCGTCAGATACCAACTCTTCACGTAAAATCTTTAAAGCATTTAATTGATGACTAGGATAAACTTTTGCGCCAGGAAACTCCCTAGCCAATAAAGTGTGAGCTGCACATTCTTCCAGAATAAAAGATTTGCTATTTTCTGCTACGATATTCTTCTCGTTTGCACATAGCTGAGTGCGCCGTTCCATAAATTTTTCTATATCAGACTCTACTCCCATTCGGAAGATTGAATTACCAATATAAGCAGATTCTATTTGTGCGCGGATGGAACTATATTCCTGATGAGAAAGCCAATGATCCCAGCGTATGACACGATAAGGAATTTGAAATAACTTTAAAGTTTCTGCATTTCTTGATAGCCATTCACTCCCCTCTTTATGCGCCATGATATGAGCTATGTCAGGAGCACTGCTATAATTATCGTAATTATATCTCTGCAAACTATCCGATAAGTCAATAATGCACTCTTTATAATTTGCACTAATCCATTCAATCACAGCTTGCAGCTTAGCTCCTTCATGGCAAGGCTGCCCAACGCTTACAGCCAATATACAACGGGAATAACTATTCCAATTTGAGTTTCCTCTTACACGAATTCTGTAACTTAAGGATTCCATTGATTTACTCATATACTTTGGGTGCAGTCGAATGATTGGGCATTTTTCCCATTATCCAAATATAATTAAATGCATTACGCATAGTCGCTGCATAAGATTCATTTTTAATGATAAAACATTTCTCATTACCATTAATCATAGTTGCTACATAATCCAAAAAAACAACTTGTGTATTATTATTAAAATACTGTTTCGGTACCCAGCGATATTCTTCGAGTGGGAAAACACAATAATTATTTGCCTCTTCAGTTAAACATCGAAATTTCAAGCCATTACGTCGCATACGAATATCACTATCTAATATTTCAGGTGGTGATTTTGAATTATCTATATAGGAGAAAAGAATTTCTTGGCCGCTATTTTTTAATTTCATAAATATAAAATCTAGCAGCTGGAGATATGGATCATTTCCAGTAAAAATTTGGAAGGTATCATCCCGTTTACGCACACCCGATTGATCGATAAACTCAATCCCCTCGCCTTCAAATGCTTGGCGAATGGCTTGAATGGTTGATTTGCGTGGCGAATCCACTTCGCCGCGTTCGAATTTATTGATAGCCTCGATCGTGATATTGGTTTTCTCCGAAAGTTCCTTCAGAGTCCAACCTAACATTCCCCGGGCGGCAGCTAGTTGATAGCGGTCCATGATTCAAATTCTCTGTTTATTTTTATTATTTATACATAAAAACTACTAAAATCCGGTCTATTTTTCAACTCTAAACCGCAAAAATATGTTTTTTTATAATATAAAAGACGTTTTTTATATGTTTTATAGAATTTAAAACATTATATTATTGAATTTTGTTTGACATCTTAACCTTCTTTTAATAATGTCCTTATAAGCTCCGATCGTCACTGAATAGCGTGACATAAAACGGGGCATAGATAGGGAAGCTAAAAATGATGACAAGATCGATCAATACCGCGTCGGGCCATTACCCGGCATATTTCACCGAATGCACTGAATATGATTTGCCGCACGATTTACAACTGAAACGCGCGCAATCCAAGACTGGGCTTTACCGCCTCGAAATTCAGTCCTGCATTTATCAGTACCGAATGTGGCTGGCAAAATCGGAATATTTACGCGCATCCGGATTGTGCCACACGCCGCGCACCAATCCCTTACACATCAATCGTATCCGAACGATGTGGAATAATTACCGGGAACAGCAAAAAAATTTGCATGGAATGCGGCGCCGGCAAGAATCACAAAATTTATCGGCGTGCGAAGTCAATCCAACCGATAACGTCTATGATCAGGCGTTAGAAGAATATTTGGAATTACGGTATGGCATCGCATTCGCGTATAATGTAATAAATGAAATGCGTAAGGTAAAAGGCAGTACGCCGCAACAAATTTTAGAACTACGCACGGCATAGAAGATTGCAAAGTTTGTCCTCCCTGGGACTAACTTGATCTCTAGGCCGGCGCGAAGTTTTATATCGCTCGCTAGGCGAAATTAAGGCTTTTGAATCGGCCTAGAGATTCTTTTTGATTTGTAATCTTAAGTAAATATTTTAATATTATAAAAATATAAAAAAACAGCCTCTCGGGAAGACAATGCGCAATTAAAGTTGGGGGCTAATGTGAATACGTTATTAAAGCTATATAACTGGATATCGGGCAGCGCCTTGGACATACCATCGGCGCTCGATCGGCTGGATCCGAACGATAAAAACGGCGCCGATCAATTGCTCGGCAGTGTTCCTGTCGAAAAATTATTTCAGCTGCCCAAAGCGCCTTCTTATCCATATCACGATTTGCATCCGCACGCTCTTTATTTACACGCCTGGAAAAAAGGGCAAATACCGGCGATTCTACACATGCTGCGCCGCGCAAATATGGATCAATTCATCGCAGCATTGATTCTGGTTTCTGAAAATCGCGGCAAAGCCGCCTATGCGCAGCAAATTGCGGCCGTTCAAGGATACTTGGCCGCGATGATGTTAGATGGGCAGATTGCCGTCCTCGAAACATTATCGAATAATCTCAGATTCGATATTATCGCCGATTTATCTTTTAACGGCAGGGTTTTTAGCGATGCTGCTATAATCGCAGTATTAGAAGGTTATGCTAAAGCGTATTTTCGCCAGGATAGTTTAGTAAAATTTGCCGCAAACGTGCATCGCGGCCTATTGCTGGCTATCGACACCATTACAGATCAGGGCGTTATTTCCGAGATTATAGATTCGATTAAAGACGAAAGAGAGTTTTATCTCACTGGAGTCTTTGGCGAGACTATTCTTATGAGAGTCTATGGCGTTCATGTGGAAAAGATTCTTGCACGTACCAGAAATGAGAACAATATCTATATTCCATCTAACAATGGCTACACCGCCTTGCATTGGGCAATCTTTCATAAAAATTTTACAAAAGCGGCACAAATTTGCTGGGCCACGCAAGATAATAGCAATTTATTCAGAGCCGGGAACGCCGGTGAAACGCCACAAAAATTAATGGCTGATTATGCAGGATTTGTTCCCGATGCGTACGAACAAAGAACACAATTGCACCTGGCCGCGCTGCAAAAAAATGCAGCAGACGCTAAAATGCTTGTATATATGATCCAGTATGAAGCCGACTTGTATAAACAGGATCGATATGGATGCACGCCATTGATGCTTGCAGCGCATTCGAAAAATCCGATAATTGCCCAGTTTATATTAAGCCGCACACGCAGAGAAGATTATATTCATCTTCAAGATGCAAACCAAACCACCGCCCTGCATTTTGCATTGGATCAAAAAGATCTGGAAACCGCCCGGCTAATTTTAAGCCACACAAAAAACGAAGACAATCTTTATAAACAAGCGTCCAACGGATCAACGGCGCTGTCTTTGGCGGTAACATGCGGCGATATATTTATGATCGCGGACATATTGAAGAAAACAAAAAATCTTCGTAATTTACGATTGGTCTGCAAACACGGGTTAACCGCGCTGCAATGGGCGGAAAAATCAGGGCACAAACAAATTGCCGCCATGATCCGGGAAAAAGAACGTCGATTGAGCAATCCGCAAAATAACTTACCTGCCCCTGCCCCTGCCCCATCCAATCAAAACAATGTGGCGGTTAAACCTCCGGAACCTGTAAAAATACTATCTACTAACCCACTTCTTTGCGCCATCGAATTGCAGAATGCCGGCGAGCTAGCCAAGCTATTGGCTATGAACCCTGAAACTGCGAAGCGACAGATAGGCCCAAAAGGACAGACATTGTTGATTTACGCGCTGGAACAAAAAAGTCCGGCATGCGCGAAAATATTAATAAAACATGGCGTCAGCATACAACCGAAAGATAATAACAATGCTTCGCCAATCTTGACGGCAGCTGTGCATGGCATTGCGGAAATCTTGCCGGAACTGATTCAATCCAACAGCGATCTTGAAATCGTCAATTCAGACAACGACACTCCCCTGCTTTTGGCGGCATATTACGGGCATAGCGCCATGGTGCAGGAACTTTTGCGGCATGGCCCCAATTTGAAACATATCAACAAAAACGGCTTGACCGCGCTGGACATAGCGATAACAGAAAGAGAATGGCCCTGCGTCAAGGCACTACTGGAAAAAAACGCTCCGCTTGGCAAACCGGAAACCAGTCTTCCGTCTCTGCTAGTGCTTGCCGCACAGCACGGCGACATCCGATTGGCGGAAAGGCTAATCGAAAATGGAACCGATATAGAAAGCAAAGATAAATATGGATCTACCGCATTAGATAGAGCCGCCGAAAATGGCCATCATGAAATCGTCGACAGGCTGTTGCTCCGCAAGGCGAATGTGAACGCGGTTACAAATTCCGGTTGGACGCCGCTGATGCATGCCGCCCACAACGGACAAACTGAAATTGTAGAAAAACTGCTCAAAGCTTGTCCGGATGTGCAATTAAGACTTAAGGATGGCTGGACCGCCTTGATGCTGGCTGCCAGCAAAGGGCATTTGAGAATAGTCAGCCGACTTATAGATGCCGACACAAATTTAGAACATTCCACGAAATATGGCCTTACGGTTTTTATGATAGCCGCCGCCAACGATCATTTGGATGTATTGCAGGCGCTTGCCGCCGCCAAAGCCAATATTCACGCCATAACTCCGGACAAGAAATCCGCTATTCATTTGGCCGCTTATAACGGATCTGTAAATTGCATGCAGACGTTACTGGATATGGAATTTGATATCGAGTCCAAGGACAATAGCGGATGCACCCCACTGATGGAAGCCGCACGCGGCAACAAACCGCATATGGTCGAATATCTGATTAAAAACGGCGCCAATGTTTCCGCGAAATGCTATAAAGACCGTACGCCAATTATGTATGCGGTAAAAGGCAGAAGCAAGACTTGCGTCGATATTCTGTACGAATACAGCGCCGATATGAATGTGGTGGATTATAAAGAAGAAACGCTGCAAAGCATGGCGACAAAAGCCGGAGTGCCGGAAATTGCAGTCGACTGGGCCATTGACGGAAAAATTCCGGTCAAGGACACAATCAATATTTTCGGATTGGTGTACCGGGAAAACGCCTTATACCCAAATCAAGCAATAAATATGCCTGAATGCCGGCAACGTTTGAATAATGCCTTATTTATTGCCGTTCACCAAAAAGACATCCGAACGATTTGTGTAGCGCTAAATAGCGGCGCCGATCCTCTGGCGCCATGCTTTATGGGTTCTATATCGCCGCTGGGTTTGGCCGTGCATATGGATGATCCTGCGGTATTAAGATTAATCCTAAAGCACATGGAAAAAACCATGCCGGCGGAGGAAATAGCGCAAGCGAAACAAAAATCGCAAGCAGGCATTAAAAATTATTATGCCGTCATGGGCGCAAGCATCGCCAACAGCTGCACAACCAGCAAAAAGGATCGTGTGGATCTTGCCGCCGCAACAGCGCAAAGGCTGGAAAAAGGCTGCTTCATCGGTGTCGAACTTAGAAAACTTCTGTACCAAAAAACCAAAGATAAGAAATTCGTCACCAAGTACGATGCTTTTGATCTGGAATTGCGGTTGGATCCCAGCCTGGTCGCGAACATAAGCTCCGGGAAAGCGCGGCTAAGTTTCCCGGCTCTGAACTATACCCTTATCGGCGAACAGGAAGTTTGGCAAATATTCCAAGAACTTATCATTATGAACATGTTGCAACAAAGAATCAGCCTAGGCTTGCCGCAGGATCCCGTTTTTAATACCGGCGTATATGTAGAACTGACCGAATCGCTGCATGATACGCTGGTTGGAACGGTAGTCACCGAAACCGACCGGATTATGAAAGAATACGTCACTAATTCGATATATCTTCCGCCGGAAAACCGGAAAAAATTCGACTGGCGCAAGGAATTACAGACAACTGACACCGACTGGCCGAAATTGGATAATGACGACACCGCCAACATCGCCAGAGTCGAAGAAATATATCTTGCGCATGGCGGCGTGGATCTCAGCAAACTGGACGGCGTGGAACCATTGACCTATCAGGCGCTATTGGAAGCGGAATATGCCGCTAAAGGCGTAATCAATGTCCCAACCTCGGCCATATGTCTAGATAACGTTGGCGCGAGCTTGACTTATAGCGGCAATAGTATTTGTGCCCGCGACCAAGTAAACATTTTTGAATGGGGCAGATGGCAGATTAGAAACGAAGAAGAGGTAAAGCCATACAGAACCCAAGACTGGGTTTCCACCAATCATCTGGTGCATACATTGCGCCGGATTCCGTTGTTTGCCAAACAGTTTGCGTTGTTAGAAGCGGTCTATACCCTGGCCCCGGTGGCGCAAGCGATGGTTATGTCCGGCAATATTCCCGATTTTAAAAAACTGCCGAAAATGCGGCCCTATGAAACAGAAAAAACGCAACCGCCTATTATCGTTCGCAGACCGAATACATTAATAGATAATATACGCACGCCGGCGGAAATGCGCCGCGCCTTGGAACAAGCGCATGAAAGCGGGGATTACGAAAACGTATCCTATAGCGTTTTTGGCGGCTGTGTGCATAACCATGGCTTCACCAGCCAGGAACTTAGCGGCAAAGATTTTGAAAAAGAAAAAGCCAGATTGGCGGAAGAATCCCGATCCAGGCGCGGCGGCGGGAATGGTGGAAACGGCGATGGAGGCAATGGGAATGGCGGGGGAGATGGCTCTGACCCAGAAAAATTGATTCAACAAATAATTGAAAAAAAGCGGCAAGAGTTATTGCGGCTAAAAGTGCAAGCAGAAACTACGCAAAAAGAAGCTCAAGCCGCCCAGGATAAATCCCGCGAACATCAAGAGACCGCGCGGCTTAGACTGATAGAAAAGCATCTTGCCGCCTTGCAAGACGAGGAAAGAATCCGCGCGGCGTGGGAGCGGAGTGACGCCATTAAAGCAGTTGAAGAAGCCAAAAAACATCAGATTGACGGTGGATATGATATTGATGACCACAAACTTATTTTTATGCCAAAAGGAAGCATAATATGGGGTAGAACCGGTGTGAACAAAGAAGGAAACAAAACAAGCGAATTGGGGGACTCACCTTTTTATACAAATACAGACACTCTTCTAAACAGTCATGGCCTGGCAGATGTGTATTTTGAACAGCTCCAAGTTAGGCCTCATGATGAACTTAAATACAGAGATTATGTTCGCGCTTATGTTCTTGATAAAGACATGTTTATTCCAGCATGCGTATGCGAAAAGAATCCTGGTAACAATAATGAACATCCTGGTGGAGGACAACAATTTTATGTGGCAAAATATCCAGCCGTCCTAAAAGAATTTGGCAGCCTAATAGGTTTATATGATAGAACAAAACAACGTGGGAAATAATATGTTAGAATCCGTCGCCAATATAAAAGATCAAATGAGCATAGACCGGCAGAAACATCAAATAACGTTTCCTGGCAATATTGCCATAAGCCCTTCCACGAAAAGAAGCGAGTTTGAAAACAACTATTCGCAATACGTTTCATATAAATCGCGCGCAAGTTACAATATCAACCAGCCTGATTTAGGATACGCAATGACAGTTCATTTTTATGATGAATTGATAATGGATGTTAGTTTTGTTATTTCATGTAAAAATATAAAATATGATTCCACAATAGAATTTGGAATTAAATACAAGGAAATCCATGATACTCTGTTGCGCAATTTATTAAACGATCCAGACTTTGAATGGAATGGCGCGGAAACTTACGATCTAAAATGGGTAAAAATTCTTAGTATTTATGACACTGCTCATGGCAATGGCCCAAGTATAAAATTTCAATTTCGCCAACTAGAGGATTTATCGCCGCATGAAAAACACATTGCAGAGAATGCGGGAAGAATACCTGATAGGTACAATCCAACACTAAGAAAAATAGCGCGTTCTGATATTACTTTCGGCAATAAAATTGCCTCTATCATTTATGAAAATGGCACTATTGGAATAAGGATGGAGAATCCTATCAAAGAGGAAACGATACAACAAATACTTAAAGAACACGCAGGCCACAATATTGTCCGCTATACCTCAGAGCCTCCTAAAGCAGGATACGGCTATATTTGCAAGACAAGCAAAGATTTTATAGAATATGTAGAGAAACTATAAGATGGTAATAATGGAAATACCGACAAATCTAAGCCCTATTATTCGAAAAATTGCCGATGCGGAACTTGCTTCCGACAATATGATCAAGAATATCGTTATCGAAAATAACGGCATAATCGGTATTGACATGTCAAAGCCGATAAGAGTCCATCGGATACGCAAAATCTGGGAGAACTATGAAGAACATCTAGCAGGATATAGAACCGATTTTCCAATGCTGGGATGGGGGTACACAGATAGAAAGACGAAACATTATATTCAATATATTGAAAAAACCGAAGATCAGTCCGCTCACCAGCTTATAAGTGCTAATTTGCATCCTTTATTAGATATGGAATTAAGGTTAGGCAATAAAATCCGTTATATAGCTCGCTGGCTATGGACCGGACATCCAAATTGTGTAGTAATGAAATATCCACTTCATTTCCAAGAAGCAAAAAATATAATGGATCATTCAAAAGTTAAATATTCACTCTGGGAACCATGTCTGAAAGATGGGGGATCACAAGAATATTATTGCCTTAAAACCTATCACAGTATTTGTAGCGCACTTGGAGATAATTAAATCAATGATCCCCCCACCATCCCAACATGGCAATTTATTCGGCGCGCGGCCAGGGCAGACGGCGTGGTATATGACCGCGGAAACATGCGCGGCCAATTACAGTGACCGCGAAAAACTTTGGGGCAGCGTGCAACAAAATGTCCAGCATATCATCGGCAAGCGGTATTTGCCTGCTCTGCGGTCTTATGTAACCACCGGCGATTTATTTGCGCCTCGCGCGATTGCCCAAGCCAACCCGCAACACGGCGAAGGTGGCGGCGAAGTTATTTTTATCGAAAATTATGCCAGTATGGTTGCGCCGGTTCCATGGCCGCAAAAATTAAACGCTATCGAGCCGCCAATCACCGGATTGCGCCAAATTATCGATTTTGAAATGTCCAAAGGGAACAAGCTAGATTTTGTCGATCATTTTTCTAATGGCAAGTTAATGGGCGTATATTTGACCCAACCAATAAATTTTGCCGTTATGTCCGGGCAATTAATTTTGCCAAAAACAATTGAAATGTTTCAATATCCAGAAGACCGTTTCTTTGCCGCAGAAGCAGGATTTTTATGTCTAGAAACAAAACAATATGTCACCGCAGCCGTTTAAAAATTCTCTGTTAATTTCCCTGTTAGCAGGGTATTTTGATTTAGCGGCGGGAGAATACCTAGCCTAGCACTCCCAACACCGCCATTGAGTTTGGTACAAGTTGCCGGGTTCGCCTATTCAGCGGAATTGAGACAAGATTTCAAATGCTTGCGGCGGTGTAGCGCAATTGTGTTACTGCGCCTAGCGGCTTTCAAAATACTTTACACTAAAGAAAAAAGCATTTTTAAGCTTAAAGCCATAGAAACCACAGCAAATATTTTTTTCAGATGCGCATCAGGCAATTTCTGCGCGCAAGCGGCGCCGTAAGGAGCGGCAATAAAACTGGATACAGATACTGCCAAGAATGCCGGGACATAAATGAACCCAAAAGTATACGGATCGCCTGATGTTTTAGACCAGCCACTGAGCAGGTAGCCAGCAGTACCTGCGACGGCAATAGGAAACCCAATGGCCGATGATGTCCCAACCGCTCTTTTCATGGGGGCGCTTTTATAGTTTAAGTAGGTTACTGTCAGAAAGCCTCCGCCGACGGCTGCCAGCGCCGATACCGTTCCAATGCCCGCCCCCACTAGAACCAGGTCGCGAAGCCGTATTGGAGTGGTACTGGCTTTTGGCTGCCAGTTAAAAAACATCATGCCGCCTATCAGCGCCATGAAGATGGCAAAAAACACCGAAAGATAAAACGAGTTCACATGAGCTGCCATATGTGTAGTTATAAAAGCGCCGAAAACAATTCCGGGCGCCATGCTAAAAAAGACCGGCCACAAGACATTCCCCCGGGATGCGTGTGCGCGGATGCTCGCGGTTGAGGAAATAATCATACAGGCCAAAGCCGTTCCCAAAGCCAGATGCACAACATTATCTATATTTAAGCCTTGATAGATAAAAATCGACGCGAGCAGAGGAACCAGTATCCCGCCTCCTCCGACTCCCAGCAGGCCGCCCATAAAGCCGACAAATCCCCCGAGCAAAACGTACAATGCAATCCATTCAAAACCTGACATGCGAGACTATCTTTCCAAATTTTTAAAAGACTCTTCTGAAGAAAAAGCCTTGTGAAAATTAGCATTTAAGAATAGGATACCACTTCAAGTCAACTTTAGGTCAAGTAATAGGATTGTTATGGGAGCATCATGGATATAAACGCTGTTTCAAAGGCCTCTGGGCTACCGGCCTCAACGCTGAGATTCTATGAAGAAAAGGGGCTTATCCAATCCTGCGGCAGAAAAGGTCTGCGCAGAATGTTTGATAGCGGTATCCTAGAAAGGCTGGCTTTGATTTTGCTTGGGCGCAAGTCTGGATTCTCCCTGGATGAGATACGCGCCATGTTTTATTCCGGGCGCAAGCAGATAGACAGGGCGTTGCTGTCGGCCAAGGCGAATGAGCTAGATAAAAAAATTAAAGAACTTACCTCTATGCGCGACGGACTCCGCCATGCGGCGCGCTGCCCTGCCCCAGACCACTTTGCATGCCCCAAATTCTTGCGGTTACTTCGTATCGCAGGCAAAAACCGCTCCAGACGATCTATAAGAAATAATGGATGACATATGATTTTCGCTAATAAGAAAAGCTTTGACCAGTTTATATCAAAAGCATGGTTTTCATCATAAGGCAAGTCATCTATATTTATGCTATAGGTTAGAAGTTTTTATCAAGAAGCAATTGTTGCAATATATAAAATTTTTCTAGATATTAGATCATGCTTTCTTAGCCACCCTTAAAAATAACTCCCACTATTAGAGACACAAATGGATCTATTTAAAGAAAATGAAAGTAATTTAAAACTATTTTTTTTGATAAAGATTTAGCAGATTCAATAGTCAATGCTACAGATTGAACTATTCTCACATAATAATACAATTGAAGCAGACAGAGAAAAATGGGCAAATATATGATATGGATAATCGCCGGCGTAGTTTTACTGGGAGCAGCTTTATGGGGTCCTATCGCGAGCAATGTTGAACAGGCAAAGTATTCAATCGTTGACTCAGAAGGCGCTTTTGAAATCCGCGATTACTCCCCAATGATTGTGGCCGAAGTACAAGTTTCTGGCGAGCGTGAATCAGCTATTAATCAGGGATTCCGCATGATTGCCGATTATATTTTTGGAAACAACACATCCGCGCAAAAAGTCGCAATGACAGCCCCTGTGACTCAACAGTTAAATGAAAGAATAGCAATGACCGCGCCTGTTACCCAACAAGGAACTGGCGATAAGTGGAAAGTGCGATTCGTAATGCCTTCTGCCCATACAATAGCAACTCTACCGAAACCAAATAATGCCGAAGTAAAGCTGGAGGAGATTCCGGGCAAGCGTTTTGCCGTCAACCGCTTTTCAGGCATTACCGGGGAAGCCAGTATTAAGCAACACACAGAAGAGTTAAATAAATTTATTGACACAAGAAAACTGAACGTAGTCTCCGCTCCAACTTATGCGTTTTATAACCCGCCCTGGACCTTACCGTTCCTGCGCCGCAATGAGATAATGATCGAAGTGATTAAATAACCGGCGATCATGCTGAGCCACCCCCTATAAATAAGTCCATATCTGGAGTAAATCCGGATAGGCTATGGACTTATTTATAGGGGGTGGCTCAATAAGAAATTATAAGAAAACATATCAAGCGGCATCTTTTAGGTCATCTATTTTTTTGTGAAGGATGACAAGCTGCTGTTCTATCCGAGCGATAGCATCCTGCTCGGCTTGCTCATCTTCCTGATGCTCGCGTTGCATCGCGTCTACGATCACAGCAATGAACAAATTAAGTACAGTGAAAGTGGCAACTAAAATATAGGGAATAAAGAAGGCTGGTGCAAAAGGATGGGTTTGCTTTACTTGCCGCACTATGTCCGGCCAGCCTTCCAAGGTCATAATTTGAAAGAGGCTGAATAGAGACGCTTGAAGTGTCCCAAAAAATTCAGGATGTGTAGCACCAAACAGTTTGGTTGCCATCACCGCGAATACGTAAAATATAATGACCAGGATAGCGCCGATAGAGCCGATTCCAGGAATAGCGGCGATCAATCCTTCTACAACGCGGCGCAAACGTGGGAAAATGGAAATTAACCGTAAGACACGTAACACCCGCGCCGCCCGCAGCACGGCAAAGGCCTGATTGGCGGGCATGAACGCGATAGCGACTACTACCGTATCGAACACGCTCCACGGATCGCGGAAAAACCTCCAGCCAGATGCGCCTAGTCGCATTGCCAGTTCAGTCACGAATATCCACAAAATTGTGCGATCCAATACCTTAAGCACCGGACCATATTCCGCCATGATAGCGGGATAGGTTTCTAAGCCCAAGATTGCCGCATTGATGATAATTAAACCAGTGATGAATTTGCAGAAACCATGACTTTCGGTAAAGCCACGCAAGTACTGACGAAAACCTATTTGATAATCCACTTTCATTTAACTTACTTTCACTATATTCGGCTCATTTCTAGTTTTGTACAGCGACAAAACTATGCCACCTACAATAAGAGCTAAAGTCACACCAAGCGAGAGGCCGGCGGGAAATTTCTCCCAGCCCATTCCCCACGCGATAAAAGTTTTGGAACCGATAAAAATCAGCACCCACGCTAATGCCTGCTTGAGGTATTTAAACCTATGAATAATGGCGGCAAGAGCAAAATACAAAGCACGCAAGCCAAGGATAGCAAAAATATTACTGGTATAAACTATGTATGGATCAAGCGTAATAGTAAATATAGCCGGCACGCTGTCCACTGCAAAAATCAGATCTACAAACTCGATCAGCACAAGAGCCACTAAAAGAGGTGTGCCATATGTGGCAAGCTTTCCCGTTTTAGGATCGGGAAGACGCACGGTAAATTTTTGATCATGCAATTTGTCAGTGATCCGAAAGTTGTTACGCAAGAATTTCAGCAGCGGGTTGTTGCCAATGTCGGGCATTTTATCGCCGATCCACAGCATTTTGATGCCAGTTGCAATCAAGAACACGGCGAATACATAAAGCACCCAGCTAAACTGCGATACCAATGTAGCGCCCAATCCGATCATGATAGCGCGCAATATGATAACGCCTAAAATGCCCCAAAACAGCACACGGTGCTGATATAAAGGCGGGATAGCGAAATAGGTAAATATCAGCGAGATTATGAAAACATTGTCCATCGCCAAGGTTTTTTCGACGATGAAGCCGGTCAAATATTCTTTGCCACTTTGCTCGCCAAGGCTGTGCCATACCCAACTGCCAAAAATAAGCGCGATGGCGATATAAAAAGCGCTTAGCCAGAGACTTTCTTTGATAGATATTTCCCGATGCTTACGATGCAGAACGCCTAGGTCAAAAACAAGCAGCACGCTTACGATTCCCATGAACGCCGCCCACATCCAGACGGGCTTGCCCATCACCATATCAAATAGAAATTCCATCAAATCTTTCCTTACTACTTATATTTTTTACAATTATACACGATGATTTTTGTTATCTTATCTTTCAGCGAGATAGAGGGGCGAGCTATTCTATTGCTTGTGCTTTATTAGTTTCCGCGCAAATTCAATTCTTCCATTTGATTTGGAATTCGATTTCCTCAACGCCATTCTCCCGCTCATGCTCAATGTTAAAAATGGCGTGCTTCGGAATATAAATACGTTCTCCCGCAATTTGAATATCAAAGCGTTCACCTTTTTCAAGGCTATCGGCCAGTCTGCGCAGTTTCTCTACAAATTGCTGGGTAGTGTAGTTTTTTTCAATGTCGCGGTTGAGAATTTTTACAATGCTCATAACTTTTTCCTTTTTGATTGCTATTTGCTCAAATGCCTTGGAATTGATTTTTTCTGGCAGAGCGCATTTTGGCTTTTACAGGCCTTATCGCGCCGCCGGGCTGATGGCGCACAAGCCGAATCATGCTATCTTTTATTGCAAGACGCAGTTTTTTCAACTTAAGCAGCCGAATCCAGTCTGGCCATCGCCGCCCGTTTTCTTGTTCAATTTCTTTTTGGATACGTGCGGATTTAAAAAGCAGGGATTGTAATCGCTTAACTGACATATTTTCCTCCTTTGTCATCAAAGCTTAGGTTTGATCGGAAGGTTTTCAGGAGTCAGTTAGAAAAAGTCAGAAACCAACACCGGAAAACTAATTCCCGATGCGGTCCGACATCACAACAAACGATATTTTATGTTTGTGGTCAGAGGGGCCCGGCCCGCTTCATGTCTTTTATAATATCGCCCTTGAAAAGACTTTCAAGTGAAATGCGACAGCATTAATTTAATCAATCAATTACAACTATGTATCAGTTTTTCTTATTATGTAGCTTGTTCTAGAGAATTGGTTATATGTTCGGCAAGTGCTTTGCCAGCTTTTGAAAGCTGATCTTTTTTAATAAGCGCAATTTCCGAGTCTGCCAAATGTGGCAACTTAATAGGGCCGCGTACAGCGCTCAATCCCTCAGGCACCATATTGGATGGAAGCACGGTAACACCCAATCCTGCTTTAGCAGCAGCCACCGTACCAGCAAGACTCGGGCTCGTATAAGTAATAGTCCAAGGCTTCCGCGCCCTATCTAGCGCCGCCAAAGCGCGTGCCCGGTAAATACAAGGTTGCGGAGAGAGAATCAATGATACTGGCGTCTTCAATTGATAATAAGAAGCGGACACCCAAATCAAGGGCTCGCGCCAGACTTTAATACCGCCTTTAACGCGCTCCGGATCACGCTTGACCAGAATTATGTCATACTCGCCTTTACGAAAGCTGCTAACGAGATTGAGCGTCAAATCGCAACGAACATTTAACTGAACATGTGGGTGATGCTTTGCGAAAGTCGCCAAAATATTAGGAAGGTAATGAGTGGCAAAGTCCTCCGGCGTGCCAAGGTTGATTTCCCCTTTGATATCAGGTTCGTTTAAACGGGTATATGCCTCCCATTGCAATTCGATCATACGCCGCGCATAGCCTAAAAAAATTTCGCCTTGCTCAGTCAAAGCGATTTGCCGGTTGCTTCGGTCGAACAGCACGCAGTTTAGACTATCCTCGAGCTTTTTAATCTGAAGACTAACGGCGGATTGAGTGCGGCCTACTATGTTGGCGGCTTGGCTAAAACTTCCCATTTCAGCGATAGCTATAAAACTTTTTAAAAGCAAAGTGTCGGTGTGAAAAGGCATAAATATCCTATTAAAAAAACTCATTGATAAAATTAAATCTATCAATTTTGAAAGATTTTGCAAAGTCTTTATAAGCACTAACTTATGAGAGGTATTTATGGAATTTCTGAACGCCATCACCGAAAACTTGCTGACGCCGCCTATTTTGTTCTTTGCTTTAGGGGTCGCCGCCGGGACGTTAAAATCCGATCTCAACATCCCCGAAAGTATTAGTCGTTATCTTTCACTTTATTTGATGATGGCCATTGGCTTTAAAGGCGGCGTAGCCATTGCTGAAACAGGTGATTTAAACCGAGAAGTGCTTGGAACTATTTTTGCGGGTCTTGTAATAGGTTTTTCACAGCCTTTTCTGGGATACGGATTGCTGCGATTGACTTCAAAAATCGACAGCCCAACCGCTGCGGCGATTGCAGCCCATTATGGCTCGATCAGCATGGTCACTTTTGCAACAGCGGCAGCTTTCTTGGATGCAAACGAGATTATTTATGCGGGTTATATCGTAGCCATACTCGCTTTAATGGAAGCTCCGGCTATTCTATCAGGACTTTTTATAGCGCATCGCGCGGCACCTCAGACACAGGGTCACGTGAGCGAAGAAAAAAAATTGGCGCGGGAGATTTTTACCAATGGTGCTATTTTACTTTTGTTTGGTTCTTTTCTGATTGGCTGGATCACAGGTCAGCCAGGCATGAATAAAGTAAAAGGATTTTTGAGTGAGCCATTTCAAGGCATTCTATGCTTGTTTCTGCTGGATATGGGTCTATTGGTCGCTAAAAACCTGTACCAAATTCGCGCTTTGACTTGGTCTCTTATCTTATTCGGGCTTTATATGCCGTTGATCGGAGCATCGATAGGACTGGGGGTAAGTTATATTATAGGACTTGATATTGGCACTGGCCTGCTTTTCACAGTTCTATGCGCGAGTGCTTCCTATATCGCTGTGCCCGCGGCAATGCGTCTGGCTTTGCCTGAAGCTAAAGCAGCAATTTATCTGCCGATGAGCATGGCTATCACATTTCCATTCAATGTTGCGATCGGGATCCCGCTTTATTACGCGATTGCTAAAATTCTATTCATTTAAGATCGTTGATAGATTAATTTCACGCGGCTTGCCTATGATTTGATGATAATTCTCATTACTGGTTTTTCTTATGCTGTTGACGGTGTAATCATCGTTCGCGCTTGCCTCTAACGTGAATGACACGGCATCGCCCGGTTTTACGCCGGATAAATCAACGCTTTTATCGATGGGAAATTCCATTTTCATCTTCGGCCAACCCAACAATTACGTGCTTTTTCTCCGCTGCAGTACGCCTTCCCCCAGGCCAAAATCGTTCAAATCTCTGTTATATTTCCTGTTAGAAGGGAATTTGATTTAGCCGCGGGATAATTCCTGACTCCGACTCCCAACACCGCCATTGAGTTTATCGACAATTGGCGGGTTCGCGTATTCCTGGAAATTGAGACAAGATTTCAAACGCTTGCCGTCCTATTTTATTCTCTGCTGCCTACACAGCCCCGCATTCTCTCCAGTTTTTAAAAAACTATAGCCCGTTTTCTCCCGCCATTTCCCACGAGTTCGCCTTTTGGTAATATGGCCGGAGAAAAGCGCCGAAAGGCGAAGTGGTATTGGTGCAGGACTCTTTGCTATGCCACATGCTTGCATACACCAGATTTTCTTTATTCCACTATATTCTAAAAATAAATATAGAGAATCTCAGTAACTTAAATTTATAATTTATAACCATATTTGCCCATGACCCAAATCATGCCAAGGTACAAAGTAATCGTAACCAGACAGCCTATCAATAACGCAAGCCAGAATTCTATTCCCGTCCTTAGCAATGCGGGAAATATTAAAAACATCGGCAAGGTCGACAGCACCAGCCAAAATGTCGATTCGGCGTGAACTGCGATTCTTTCGATGTCTTTCGTATCGCGCCACAGCCAAATGATGGCCAGAAGTGAAACCAACGGCAAAGATGCGATCAGCGCCCCCAAACTTGGGCTGCGCTGGGCAATTTCCGAAATAATGGCGATTAACAAGCCGGACACCAAGGCCTTGATTAAAAGATAAGTCATGTGCAATTCCTATCGTTTTGTTACAGTTTTACCGATCGCAGACGCAGGCTATTGATAATAACCGAAACCGAACTCAACGCCATAGCGGCGCTGGCGATAATCGGGCTTAGCAGAACGCCGAAGACAGGATAAAGAATCCCGGCCGCTATCGGCACGCCCAGCGCATTATAGACAAAAGCGAAAAACAGATTCTGCCGGATGTTGCGCATAGTGGCGTGGCTTAGGCGGCGCGCGCGCACGATGCCGATCAGATCGCCTTTTACCAAAGTTACGCCCGCGCTTTCCATCGCCACATCGGTGCCGGTGCCCATCGCGATGCCTACTTGCGCCTGTGCCAATGCGGGAGCGTCATTTACGCCGTCTCCGGCCATGGCCACTTTGCGTCCCTGCGCCTGCAGTTGCCGCACCACTTCGCTTTTGCGTTCGGGCAGCACTTCCGCTTCGATATCGTCAATACCAAGTTGTCTTGCGACGGCTTGCGCGGTGGCTTTGCTATCGCCGGTCAGCATGACGATATGCAGGCCTTCTGCCTTGAGCTGCCTGAGCGCTTCCGCCGTGGTGGCTTTAATAGGATCGGCGACGCTGATTACGGCGGCGGGCTTGCCGTCGATAGCAGCAAACATAGCTGTCTGGCCTTTGCTGCGCAATTGTTCGGCACTTGCCGTAAGGGGTGCGGAATCAATGCCGAGTGTGGAAAACAGTGCTGCATTGCCAAGCGCCACGGTATGGCCATCAATCTTGCCTTTCACGCCCTTGCCGGTGATGGAGGCAAAATCCTGCACAGCGGCCAGTCTAAGACCGCGTTCTTCCGCACCTTTCACAATCGCGGCTGCCAGCGGATGCTCGCTGCCTTTTTCGAGACTTGCCACCAGCCGTAATGTTTCGTTTTGCTCAAAGTCGGAGGCGACAACCACTTCCATCAGTTTTGGCTTGCCTTCGGTTAGCGTGCCGGTTTTGTCGATGATGAGTGTATCGACCTTTTCCATGATCTCCAGGCTCTCGGCGTTTCTAATCAGCACACCCATATGCGCTCCCCTGCCAGTGCCGGTGATAATGGACATAGGCGTGGCAAGCCCCAACGCGCAGGGACAGGCGATAATTAAAACCGCTACCGCGTTAACGATAGCATAGGCCAGCTTAGGTTCCGGCCCCCATATTCCCCAAACCATCGCGGTAAGCAGCGCAACCGCAATCACCGCGGGCACGAAATAGCCGGATACGGTATCCGCCATGCGCTGGATCGGTGCGCGCGAGCGTTGCGCCTTGGCGACCATGTCGACGATCTGCGCCAACATAGTTTCGCTGCCTACCCGCTCGGCGTGCATAGTGAAACCGCCGGTGCCATTGAGCGTTGCGCCGGTCACTTTATCTCCGGCGCTTTTTTCCACCGGCAACGATTCACCGGTCAACATTGATTGATCGACGCTGCTATGGCCTTCGACGACCACGCCATCCACCGGCACTTTTTCACCTGGGCGCACGCGCAGCAAATCGCCTTTCTGTACTTCGGATAAGGCCACGTCTTCTTCTTTACCCCCTTCGCGAATGATACGCGCCATTTTCGGAGCCAGATCCAAAAGTGCACGCATCGCATTGCTGGCGCTTGCACGGGCTTTTAGTTCCAGCACCTGGCCAAGCAGCACCAGCGCCGTTATCACCGCCGCCGCTTCGAAATAGATTTCGAGCGTCATACCGCCGGTAAAACGAGCGACTGAATCTGGAAATAGCGTGATGATCAGGCTGTATATATAAGCCACGCCCACGCCAAGCGCGATCAAGGTAAACATATTCAGGCTTTTATGCTTGACGGAAGCCACAGCCCGTACAAAAAACGGCCAACCTCCCCACAACACCACCGGTGTTGCGACAAGCATTTGTATCCAGTGCGATACCTGTGAATTAAGCCATTCGTGAGGAAGATTGGGAATGAGGTGCGCACCCATCACAAACAGCGCAAGCGGCAACGACAACACCGCCGACACCCAAAACCGGTGGGTCATGTCGATCAGTTCAGGATCGGGGCCGGTGTCCAATGAAACTTTTTCCGGCTCCAGCGCCATGCCGCAGATCGGGCAATTGCCCGGGCCTTTTTGACGTATCTGCGGGTGCATCGGGCAAGTGTAGATTACATCTGCCCCGCCCGATGCTATTTTGTGAGGAGCTTCATGCTTCGCATCCAGTTTAGCATGATGGCAACTGCCCGTTTCCGAAGTCTTAAGCTGATGCTGATGCATGAAACTTACTCCCTGTGATGATTAGGATTTTGGCGTATCGATTTTCTCGTTATGGTGATGATGTCCGTGCGGCATGAAGAAATGCATTAACGGACATAACAACAAGATTAGATATGGCAGAACGCCTATCGTATGCTGCCAATGATATTCCAACAGATATAAAACTACGATACCGGCCAGAGTTAAATATATTAGCCAAGCAAACCGCATCGGATTATGCGGCTTGGAACAGCCCGGGCCATGCTGATGGTCGTGTGTCATTACTTCACCTCTTTACTGTCTTGCGGGTGATGCTTTTTATGATCTACCGGATTTACGGCAGGAGCCGGTTTGGCATCGGCAGGCGCTGCGGATTTATCTTTCATCATCCCGTCCTGCATCATTTTTTGGCACTGTTTCATGTCCATCGGCTTGCCATCCTTCATCATGCCGCTTTCCATCATCTTTTGGCAACAGCAACAAGTCTTGCCTTCCATCATCGGACACATCGGCTGGCCATTGGCAGCATCCGTACCGTTGCTGGCGCAGCCGGCCAATAGAAGTATTGCAAATGATAGAATAAAAAATTGCCTTAAAGCATTAAAGTTTCTCATATTGAAGCTCCTTTATAAAAGTGGTTAAGATTAGTCATGGTATTACCCGCTGTAACTTAAGAAAATAAACTACTTGGATTGGTATTTCTCAAACGTCGAACGCGGCACGTCAGGAATGACAATCTCGCCGCTAGACATTTTACTATCATCCACTACGTCGATTTTTTGAATCAACATCGGTGGTAAATGAACCATCCGCTTAATACCGGCCTTGTGGCGTTTAAATTCCCTCGCCGGTAAATGCTCGTATTTTGGCGGAACGATTTGCGCTGCCGGTTTCGCTTCCGCATAAGCCGGGCTCATAAACAATGTCGTTCCCAAAATTGCCGTTAAAATTATTAGGTAAGGTTTCACGGTTATTCTCCTTTACTGATATTTTTCAAAGTGACGATGCTATAATCTTCATTTGCGCCTGGCTTTAAAGTGAATGAAACGGCGTCGCCCGCCTTGATGCCGGAAAGATCGACGTCTTTATCGACCGAAAATTCCATTTTCATTTTCGGCCAGCCCAGCGCCTTGATCGGATCGTGCGTTACGTTGATGGTGCGCTTTTCGGCATCTACGCTATTGATCTTACCGGTAGCCTGCACAAGATTTGATGCGCCCACCGCCCCGCCGCCGCTGGAATTTCCCTCATATTTTTTCGTCATCTTATGGTGATCCATCATTCTGGTTTCGCCGGGCTTCGAGGCTTTGCCGACGATCAATGTGCCTTTCATGCCCAGCGCCTCATGCGCATGACAGTGGAACTGATATGTGCCTGGAACGGTAAATTTATAAGACCATTTCTCGCCTTCTTTTTCGTGTTTTGGGCTCATGATCATTTCATCAACCGTCTTTGGAACACTGATAAACATCACATCATGCATGTCTTCTTGCACGTTCAGAAAAGTTACCGTATCGCCGGGTTGAATCGTCAATTGATCGGGCGAAAAATAATATGGTTTCTTGCCCGCAGGATCGCTGACTTCCTTGATGATATATTCCTTGGCGAATGCCGGGCTTGTCAGCGAAAGCAAGGCGGCCATTAATATTAGTTTTTTCATGGTCTTTCTCCTTTGGGTTAAAACATTAGCCGCAAACCGATTGCGGCTATAAAATCGTCTTTGTCTTCTCCATCGCTTGCGGCCATAGACGCGGTTTCGCCGAGTTTTCGTTCGTACCGCAAGTCCAAATATGGCGCGAATTTTCGGGTAAATTCATAACGCGTCTGCAAGCCGATCTCGCCATCGGTAAAGCCATCGCCGATATGATTTTCCGGTACGTCGCTGGCGGACAGATTGATTTCGGCATAAGGCTGTAAAATCAATTGTTGTGTTATCAGCAAATCAGTTTCGCCATGCAGCCTGGCGCTAACATCGCCTTGATCGCTAATAAACAGATGCGCTTCGGTTTCAAAGAAATATGGCGCAAGACCGTTCAAACCAACGGCAAGATATGTAGTAGAAGTTGGCTGCGCATCATGCCGCAAGCCGATTTGCGCGTCCCAAAATGTTGCGATGTTCCGGGTATAGAGCGCCCAAAATTCCGCGGACTCTATTTTTCCATCTTTATGTTCGCCTTCGCTCTTTAGCCACAGCTTATTCTCGTCGCCACCAACCCATCCATCCAAATCCCAACTGGCGATAGCCCCGTCTTGACCACCGCCATAATCGGTTTCCAGGCGGAACATGTGGAATATTCCGCCGCCATGTTCTTCGTCCATCATGCCCGCCATATCGTCCGCTGCCGGCGCCGCAGATGATAACATTAGCAATGCGGCTGTAAGTAATATGCTAATGCGCATGGGAACCTCCTGAACCGGGATTGACTGGCGCGGGTTGAGCCGGCATATCCGCAGCATCGAGTTTGGCCACCACCACCTTCGTCATCATTCCGGACATCATGTGGTACAAAAGATGGCAATGAAACGCCCACTCCCCCACTTCGTCGGCAGTCAAAAGCACCGAATAAGACTGCCCTGGCGGCACAATGACAGTGTGCTTGTTTGGCAGTTTCTCGGCAGGCTGGCCGTTTTCCAGCTGCACGAACATGCCATGCAAATGCATCGGGTGGGCCATCATGGTTTCATTGGTGAATGTCAGCCGCACCCGCTCGCCATATTTTAGGCGGATCGGTTCGGCATCCATAAATTTCTTGCCGTTCAGCGTCCAAATATAACGCTCCATATTGCCGCCAAGGCGTACATCGATAGTGCGCCCGGCATCGCGCGTGTCTTTCTGAATGCCAGCATAGCGCAAATCCTTGTAATTCAGAGCCGCATCGCCTTTAGGCGTTCCGGCATCAGCCCAACCGCTTTTCATGTCTTCCGGCGTCATGACCATATCTTCCATATCCATCATGCCCATATCGCCCATGGTTAAAAGCGCTCGCGGGCGATGCGCGGGCATCTCCCCTTTCATGCCGTCGCGCGGGGCAAGCGTTCCAAGCGCGAAGCCGGTACGGTCGATAGGTTCGGCGGCAATAGTATAGGCTTTGTTTTCTTCCGGCGTGACGACGACATCATAGGTTTCCGCAGGCGCGAAACGGAATTCATCTATTTTCAGGGGCTCGATATTCTGTCCATCCGCTTGCACAGTCGTCATTTTTAAGCCAGGAATACGCACATCGTAAATCGACATGGCGGAAGCGTTGATAAAGCGCAAGCGCACGCGTTCGCCCGGCTTGAATATTCCCGTCCAGTTTTGATCGGGAGATTTGCCGTTCATCAGAAACGTATAACCGCTGACATCGGCAAGATCGGTTGGCGACATGCGCATATTGCCCCAATCTGTTGCATCTTTCCAGGCTTTGCTAAAACCTTTGATCTTCGCATCGTCAAAGAAATCGCCGATAGTGCGGCGGGCGACGTTATAATAATCCGATGCCATCTTCAGATTGGCCATGATATCGCCCGATTCCTCATCGCTGAAATCCGACAGAACAATCACATAATCGCGGTCGGTGCGGATCGGATCAGTTCCCGCGGGGGACGCGATGATCGAGCCATAAAGCCCATCTTGCTCCTGTCCCATCGTGTGGGCATGATACCAATAAGTTCCGGTCTGCCGGATTTTGAAACGATAGGTAAATGTTTCCTGCGGCTTAATGCCGGGAAAGCCATTGAATCCGGGCACGCCATCCATCTCTCCGGGTAGCAGCAAACCGTGCCAATGAATGGAAGATGGCTCGTCCATGGTATTGGTAACGTGAATCACAGCATCCTCACCCGCTTTAAAACGCAAGGTCGGCCCTGGAATAGCGCTATTGACGGTGATTTTGCTAACCGGCTTGCCGGTAATGTTTACCGCCTCGCGCGCAATGACCAGCCGGTGTTCAGCGGCGTGTGCGCCAAGAATTGGTAATGAAAATAAGACAATTGCGAAAATAAATAGAAAACGCCTCATAAAAATTCCCCAAATAAAAATAATTGCGCAGAACTAGAGTAAGCGCAGGAGAACCTATATCAGGCGGCGTTGCGTGCTGAGAATAATGGAGGGAGATGTTGCGTTAAAAAGACCGGGCCAATCGGGCGGGCCGCGATTGCCTTTGGTGCCGTCCAATACGATGTAATCGGCCACGAGCAGGGAATTGGCAATGGAGAAAGAAAAGTCTTTATTCAATTCCGGTTTTTTTAGAACCGGGCCGGCGTCAGCCAATTGAAAGTCTACCCCTAAGCAATCCTTCATTAAGCCAGCTTTTGCGGGCTTGCCATCAGCATTTTGATGCTGCATCTGCATCCCATGCCCATCGCATGGCGGCTTCGCCGCTGCTTCTTGCTTCGGCTCATTCACGCACATCGGCATCGCGCACGCCAAAGACGGCGTGAGCATTAGGATTACCAGAAATGATAAAAGAAACTTTTTCACGGCATCAATATAGCATGCTTATTAAAAAAATATAAGGGCTTGGAGCTATCTTGTTCAAAGAAAAAGTTGGCCTGTTTTAAATTGCCTGATGCCTGGATTATAATTCTTTGATAATCAACTTAATTCTCTGTTATCTTTCTAGGGAATTACGCTAACTTTTTATATCAACCCACTGCTATGCTATAATTTTTTTCTCCATTTTACCTTTTATCCGGCCCAAACCGCCCAGATTCTCTGCTAATTTCCCTGCTCGCAGGGAATTAGGGCTATAGATCGAGAGAATTCATCGTGCTAGACTCCCACCACCTACCCCCGAGGCATGTAGTCATGCACAAAATTTTCTCCGCTTATTAATCCAGCTCCAAAAAATATTTTTTCTGAACCGCGCCAATGGTTTGAACCCGATTTCCGCCAAAAGTCGCCAGAAAAAGCTTGACTTTGTGAAATTTTTTATGGTAGAGTTTTATCATGATTACATAAATGTAATCACTGACCGACGGGTCAGCAAAATCACCTGCTACGCCTCTCGCGAAGCGGGTTTTTTTATGTCCGCACGACGCATGTCAGGGCGGATTTTTTATGCGCACACACCAACCTTCATGAAGGAGTATCTATATGTTCTTTAGAAAACCGCCCGGGAGCGGATTGCTTGGCTTGCCTTTTTCCCAGCAAATCAGCAATTTCGATGCGTTAATGTCCCCACCCCGATCTACCAACAACTTGCTGCCCGGTGAATGGGATTGGCAAAAGAAAAACCTACCGATGGTGGATTTGATCACCGGACTTGCCAGCATGTTCGGGAAACCTGCCGATACACCGGAATTCATCATGGAGCAGCCTAATTTTGCATCGCCGGCAACCACACCGCCATATATTGCCCGGCCCCCGCAAAACAAAACAGAATGGGGCGATTGGATGGGAAATTGGGATTTGAAGCGCTCGGATTTGGGTGACCTGCCGGCATACCCATTACCTAACGATCCATTCGCGCTTGGCAAGCAAACTGGCGATTTGATCCGTAAAACTTGGCACGACATGCACAAGGACTATGCCTATCAAACCATTCAGAAAAATTTCCCGGAGCTGGATATATACGCGCCGCAGTCGGATCAGTCGTATCATGATTTTTTTGATACCGTTAAGCAGCAAGTCAGCACAATTCCACTCTATCAATTGGCAGCCATGAACCGTACCAATTCATCGAAAGAGTCTGACAACTTCGAGCCAAATCTGCCGCAACCGCCTTATCCTGATTGGCCAAAAGATCAAATGCCGACATCGCCATTCGATCCCAATCGTCCACCGTTGCCCGCGCCAAAACCGGAGCCGGAAGAATATGGGCCGAAAATTCCGGAAAATTCAGAAAGCGATAGACAACCACAAGTTCCTTTTGATCCACGCAAGATTTCTCCAACTCCACAAGCTAGAACACTCGATTGGTCTCTTGAAGCCGCCAAAACAATTGGGGGATCTTTAACCTCTAAAGCTATTGATATGATTGGAAAGCCTATTGCGAATGAGGTTACCGAAAAAGAATTTCAGCAGCACATGCAAAACTTTGATGACTTAATTAAAGCAAACAAGGATGCAGGCAATAATCAGAATGCAGCTATTTTAGAAAATATTAAGAAAATTGATCAAAAAATTCGTGACGGTCATAAAGACGATCCTTTTTCTCCAGGCACTCGAAGGGTTAACGAACAGACCCGCGATCAATTGATCAAAATGTTAGAATCTCAAAGCAAATCTCCGCCACACAAGCCAAGCAGGCCATGATCATTAAGGCATAAGAGAAGATACTAAAATCTGGTTCTGCCAATACAATATATAAAGCGAAAACCCTCCCATTAACATAATTAGTATAGCGGGGATAAAGAAGGCGCTGATAGCCAGGTAAGCTTCGCGTCGTAAAATCCAACTCTGGCCGCTATTCCCTCTGCTGGACAAAAAGCTCTTACATAAAAGTAATATCCCCATAATAACAATTGTTAAGCTAATATAGTATGCGCTCTGTGTTACCGCATTCGCTAGCTGCACCATATTGTTTTGTTCTTGAATTTGTTGCGGCGTCATAGAGTCGACGTGACTTGCCAACCAAACCATGTAGCGCTTTGTTTTCTCAGCGATAAAAACTACATAGCTGAATCCACAGACATAAGTTAATAACAAGCCATGTTTATGCACTACTGGCATTGATATAGCGCTGGTTTGAGTAACTTTGTCATGCCATGTGGATATGGAACCCTGGCGAATTGATTTTAAGCAGTCGAAAAATAGAATTAGTGAAGAAATAAAGATTAAGATATTTCGCAATAAAGATCTAAGGAATGAGATTCTAGTCTGATCAGAATTTACAATCTTAATTCCAAATAGCATTTGGCCTATAGTAGATTGGAACTTAGAAGATTCCATCATTGCCCGGTATAGCAAAAAAATCGCTATCGGAATAACTATAACAATTTCAATATGAGACAAAGATAGGATCGATGAGGTTATTTCTAGCACCAAAATATAATCAAAATGCATTCCTAAATTAGGGATTGTTGTTCCTGGAAGAGATTTAATAGAAAAAATATAGGCAATCGCTTGAATCGTTATAATGCACAACATCCAGTCTAATTGCCAAGACAGCAACCGTCTCCAATGAATCGCGGACATATTCTCCCCTCTTAAACAATAAAATCCCTGCTCAATTATAAAAATTCCCTGTTATTTTTCTAGGGAATTTTTGGTTGCACCCTTTTAAATATCTGCAATTCCGGCAATTTTCTCCCGAGTTCGCCTTTCACCCGGCCAAAACCGCCCAAATTCTCTGTTAATTTCCCTGTTATCAGGGTATTTAAGATTATGCGGGGGAGAATCCCTGGGCCCCGACTCCTAACACCGCCATTGAGTTTGGTACAAGTTGCCGGGTTCGCCTATTTACTTCCCCGCCCGCTTTCCTGCGCTTGCTTTATTACTTGGGGATTCGGGCAATGCACCGCATCCAGATTCTCGCCTTGCCAAGCATTTTGAACTGCTTGTTTCAGCGCGGCGCGCGTATATGGATCGACCGAACCGGCGTCGATGGCTTTCATCATTTTTTCGGTGGTACAGCAACTCCAGGTGCGAAATAATGCGCCTGCTTCCTCAGCCGTCAGGGGTTTGATTGATGAACTGGGCTGGCGATGTGGCATCCATATTTGCGAAGGTGCATTGCACATTTCCATGCGCTGTGCGCCAATATCTTTTCCATCCACAAATACAACTTGATTGGCATTGGATATTGTCACCAAAATACTGCCGGTATTATTGGGGCATGACAATAAAACGCTGCGGTTATAATCAATCGAATTGATATGGCAATGCGTATTAGATCCGTGCAATACCGGCGGCAGATAAACCGCCGATGCGGCAGCTACACCCGTATATACCCCGCACAGTACCGCATTGCGGTGCATTTTGGCGCGGGATTGCCGTGATGTATCGATGGCTAAATCGCCGAACGATTTGTGATTGACGGTGGTTTGTAAATTGCTGGATGGAACGCAAGCATCAAATGCGCATCGCCAATCGCAAATTTTGCGGTGGGCGATGGTGCCAGTCCATAACGATGCGAATACGGCAACGCCAACCGTCCAGGGATTTGTTAAAAACGCCGCAGCGCCAGCGCCCAATGTCCATATGCCGGATGCGATTAAAACGCACGGCAAATGCGGCAGGATAGCAGCCCCAGCAATCGAGGCAATCCGGCCAAAGGGTGACGTGGCAAATCTTGCAATCAAAACACTGGACATATTAACGAGCTCCTCTGATACGGTATGCTATCCTAGTCGTGCCTTCCGCCATGCCCTGTAAAATAAATGACAGATTTTCGGCAAAGTCGGCTGGCGCGGCGGCAGGATTGGCGAAAACGCCGCGCACAAATCTCAATGGCTCATCCAATTCCGCATTATTGGCGGGATTATCGTCGCGAATGATTGCCGAGTTGCCTGAAATACGGTTGGATTGAGGTGGATCAGCGTAAATATTCACGTCCACCTTGGTTATTGTTTGGGTGACAAGATGTTTATGTGCTTGGTGTACAATCAATGCCAATGGCATTTGCGGGTCATTCGCATCGATCAACAATGCACCAGGTTGATACCCGACGCGCAAATGAATCGCACCCGTATTGTCGCGCATTACAAATATGCCGCAACATGGCTTGGCCAGATTATCGGGGCCGGTATTCGGCAAATTCTTTGGCCACCAAAGTTCGATTTCAAAAGTCCTGTCGCCAATGGATAAATCGACATGATGGGTTTGATTGACCAATTGATAGTGATGCATCAATTTGGGGGTCAACCGCGTACGCAAATTTTCCAAACCTGCATCAAGGGCCGCGATACGTTGCGCCGCAGGCTGTCCGCGCATTTTTTGCACGGTTTGCACAAATCCAACCAACTCCGGATTTCCAGCTACCTGGCCATCCGGCAGGAATAACGGGCGCATGCCCAAGAATGTGCCTGGTGCGGCGAAGCTGTAATATGGTGTGGTCATGGAATATCCTCCTTAATTGCGTTGTTTAGATTGGCGAAACTTAGCCAGCGGGTTTGCCGCCGGTTGTTGTGCCGTATTGGTGTTGCCTGGCGGGGGATTTTGCCCCGATTGCGACGCGGTAATTGTTTCATTCCCAGATGATTGCGCCGGGGTTTGGGTTTGCCCGTCTTTGCAACAATCGGCGATAGTGTTATGGGTAACGCCGACATTGGCATTCGCCGGATTGGTTGGCGCGGCAAAATTGAATCCCTGCGTGGCAATTGGCGTTGCCGGTGTGGGAGATGGATTGGCTTGTGGGACTGATTGCAACTGGTTAGGTTGCGTTGCTGGCTGTGCCTGCGGTTTCTGTTCCGCTGCTGGTTCTGATTTTTTCTGATTCGCAAGTTCTGGGGGCACCGGTTCCATTTTCGGCACAGAAATTATTTCAGTTCTAATTTCTGGCGCTGTTGGGAGTGACGATGGCGTGACATTCGATTGCGGTATTGGTGCTGGGTTTGCATTTTGCAGTGCTGGGCTTGTATTTTGTGCAGCCGGTGTTGCAATAACGCGTTCCGTCGTTGCAATTCTAGGCGCAACTATTTGGTCAACCGGTTGTGGCGCTGGCGGTACAGCCACAGATTGTTGAACAACGGAGAACTGAATGGGCTGCGCGCCCGTTGACATCAGTGGCGGTTGATTGGAAACAGGTGCCGCCGCTTGAACAGCCACAGGAGTTGGCACAATGGTTGGCGCAGCGGTTACTCTGGCTGTGGGTGAAATAACCGGTGCTGTCGATAGGATTTCCGGTGATGCAATTATTGGTGCAGAAATTGGCGGGGTAATTGGTTGCACCGCTTGGCGCTGAATATCGACATTTTGACTACGAGTCGGTGCAGGCGTGGGGATAGCATCCATTCTATTCGGAATTTCCCGTGCCGCCTGTACAGTCAACATGGGCGGAGTTACAGCGCGGTTTATCGCAGCAGCAGTATTTCTGTAAATCGTTTGTATGCTGGGCGGTACTTTCGATTCTAAGGGCAGCGCGGATAGTTCCGCCCATACGACAGATAAATTTGCGACAGATGCATGGATATTTGGCGTCAGCGTAGGTAATGATTGTGAACGCATCGCTGGCCCAGATGGCTGAATTGCCGAATTCTCCGCTCTTATCGGCGTTGCCGGTGTCGGCACAGATTGTTGCGAAGTTATTGGTTGGGGCGATCCGGTTATACGGGTCAATAATTGCCTGATGCCGGATAATAATTCCGGTGCAGCGGTTTTGTTTACCGTGGTTAGTTGCGGCACTTGCAATGCGATTGCGGTTTTAATCGCGCCCACCGATTGTGGCGGCCGTACAGGCGATGCGGGAACATTTATACGCAAGGTGGGCACTGCCATTGTGCTTTGTACATTCAAAACCCGCGCCGCTAAATCCATGACCAATTGCACATGGCGCTCCGCCGCTGGGCTTAACTGCCCTTTGGACAGGCGCGAAGCCGCATCGTTTAAAAATTGCACCAATGCCGGTTGCGATTGCGTTACCACATAAGTTGCGACAGCGGCGGCCAGTTGTGGGAACGAAGCGCGTGCGGGTAATTCCGGCGATGCTTGCAATTGTTGTTTCACTGCCGTCATAGCGGCGGCATTTTGCGGTTGCGCCAATATTTGCGCGATAGCGGCTTTTTGCGCCGCTTCCGGCAGTCGCACGACTTGTTGGAATTGCGCCAGCATATTTTGCAATTGGCGTTGCAACTGCACTTGCGTCAACTGAATCGTTTGCTGATTGGTGGTCTGTTGCTGATGCAAGAACATCAATAATTGCACCGCCATTACGGCCCGCATTCCGCCGCGCCGCCCACGATAGGAATATAATCCATCCGGCAGGGATTCTAGCCAAGCTTCATCAAACTCCATATCCGCGATTAAATCCTGGTCGAGCAGCGCCAGTAAATCTTCCAGCTGCAACTCGCCTTCGGCTTCTTCTGGCGGCTTGTTTTGTTGCTCCGGTATGGAGGCAGTATTTTGCACCTCGCCCATGCCTTGGGCATTGGCACTAGGCGTAATTGTCGCGATCACCCCGGCTTGCTTGCCGCCTGGCGCTGACCTTGTTATCTCTTGCATTCCTCCGGCGAACTCGTCTTCGACCGAAATAGGAGCGGATTTCTTTAAACTCTGCACAGCATTATTCCATAACCAATTATGTTAATGACCGTCATTTCTAACGGACAGATTTTCGCAAGCTCGATAAAGCCTGCAAAAGAATCGATGTAGGTTATGAATTAGACAGGCGGCGCGCGGGGCAATGCGGCGGGATTGGAATCTATTTCCGCCAAATCTTGCCGTTGGAATGAAATATAGTTTGCTTCATCCAGGACTGGCTGATGAGCCACTGTGGCATAATTTAAAACGCCAGCTTGCGGGGAAGCGCCGAATAGGCAAGTATTACTTTTATTGTGATGGGAATCGCCGGTATTTTTAGAATCAACCGGCTGCATATCGCGGTCAAAGGCGACTTCTTTTGCGCCTTCTGCCGTGCAAAGCGTCAATTTAATAAAGCCGGATTCCAGCATCCGCATGTCCGGCATATACCCAGCCGGAACCAGCCCGCGTAGCAAGAAGGCGAGACAGAAAAAAGCAATCAGTTTTTTGTTAAGTCTTAGATTTTGCACCAGGGGAAATTATCCCGAAACGACGCAGATATCAAATCATATTTAACTAATTCGATAATAAAAGCTTTTCCGGCAATATGCCCCTGTATTCTATGTCAGCCCATGCAAATTGGCGGGGACGCGCATGCAGTTCTTAAAATATAAAAAGGCGAAGGCGCTTAATCCATGCGCGCCTCCGCCCTTTCCTTCCACATACAACTAGAATCTGTAACCAACACCAAATCCGATTACCCATGGATCGATATCGACATCCGCGGTAATCGCGCCGTTTACACGAACATCGGTATTAATCCAAATCTTTTTAACGTCGAAATTCAAATACCAGTCGTCTTTTAACGGCACATCGAAACCGGCCTGCAATGCCGGGCCAATGCTGCTGTCGTAACTGATCGATGTGATTGCCGGCCCTTTGTCCGCATTGAAGAACCTGGTGTAGTTAATGCCGGCCCCCAGATACGGTTTCCAGCTTTTATCCGTGTCAAAATGATACTGCAATGTCAAAGTCGGCGGCAGCAGCCAAACAGACCCTAAATCGATGTTACCCGCGGTTGCCGTGACATCATGCGGCGTTACGCCCAAAATCAGTTCCGTCGCCCAATTTTTGTCAAAGAAATAGGTGATGTCCAATTCCGGCACAATAGTATTGTCGATTTCGACATTGCCGCCGATGCTGAGCGACGCATCTTCTTGCGGCACAATCGCCAAGGCGCGCCCGCGCACCATCCAATTTTTAAATTGTTTTGGATTGTCCAAGGCCAAGGCGGCGTGATTGAACGTAAATACCGCAATAATAGCGGATAATATGAATAAATTGCGCACATAACTCTCCCTTTATACGCAGGAAATTTAATATAGGCGCTGTAAAATGACTTGATCTGGATCAAGCTAGATACAATTTTTTACATCTGTTGTAATTTTTATTCATCGCGGAGTATGCGCGCGGCATTGCCCTCGGGATCCTCGAATTGGCCGGATTTCAACGCCCAGAAAAAGGCCAGTAATCCCAAAATCCCAGTAAATAGCGCAACCAAGATTAAATAAAGATGTTCCATTATTTCTTTGCCCATCCCAGGCGCAACGCGTTTAGTACCACTAAGATCGAGGACGCAGACATTAGCGTGGCGGCCAGTAAAGGCGTCACCTGTCCCGTCACCGCAACCGGTATTGCGACTATATTGTATAAAAACGATAAGGCAAAATTTTGATTTACCAAACGGCGCGTGGTGTGGGCGATTTTAACGGCGTCCACCACTGGCTCAAGCCTGTCGCCTTGGAAAACAATATCCGCCGCATTTTGCGTGATATCCATTGCCGAAGACGGCGACATGGACACACTGGCTCCCGCCAAGGCCGGCGCATCGTTCAGCCCATCGCCAATCATCAGCACAGTTTGGCCTTGGTCGATTAAATCCTGCACGATCGCGGATTTTTCAACCGGCGAAAGCGCCGATTTATAATCCTTAATATTTAATTCCTGCGCGATTTTTTCCGTCACTGGTTTGCGGTCGCCGGATAACAATAAGATACGGAACCCTTGTTTCCATAAATCCGCGACAACATTGGCCGCATCAGTGCGCAATTGATCGGCAAATAAAAACCGTACCGGCGCGGAGCCTGTCCGGCTGAACCATAATTCCATCGCCGCCCCGTCCAAAATGGGCGCGATGCCGCACCATTCCGCCTTGCCCAATCGCATAACCTGGCTGTTCCATTCCGCTTCCAATCCTTGGCCGGGAATCTCCTTTACTTGCAAAGGCAGAATATTTTTTGGCCCTTGCGCCGCCAGCGCTTTGGATAAAGGATGCTTACTTTGCGCGGCCATAGACGAAGCCAACAAAAAATTTTCATCCTGTATTTCATTTTTGTTGATCAAATCCGGCTGGCCGCGAGTCAAAACGCCGGTTTTATCGAACACGATCGTATTGACCTTGGCCAGTCTTTCCAGCGCATCGGCGGATTTCAACAACATTCCTTGCTTGAATAATTTTTGGCTAGCCACCACCTGTACCGCCGGAACCGCCAACGCCAACGCGCAAGGGCAAGTTATAATTAAAACGGTCGTCGCAATCATCAAGGCCGGTTGCCACGCTAAACCATAAACCACCCACCCGGCAAAACTGGCCAGCGCCAGAATATGCACCGCCGGCGTATAATATCCGGAAATGCGGTCGGCCAGGCGCACATATTTCGCCTGCCCCTGTTCGGCATTTTCCATCAATTTGATAATATCAGACAAAAGGCTGTTTTCTGCCGCCGCCGTCACCCGTACCATAATGGGCTGGGCCAAATTAATCGTGCCGGCGAATACTTGGCTGTCGATACCAATAGATTGCGGCATGGTTTCACCCGTAATCAAGCTTTGATCGATTTGGCTTTCGCCATGAATAACGATGCCGTCGGCGGCAATCCGTTCGCCCGCCGCAATCATTAAAATCATACCCGGCTCCAGATCGTGCGACAGCATCAATTTGCTGCTATCGCCGATTTTAACCGTCGCGGTGCCCTGCATTAGATGCAAAAGATCTTGCGCCGCCGCTCTGGCATGGCCGCGCGCTTTTTTGTCGAGATAGCGACCGATCAACAGCAAAAAAACCAGCATCACCGCGGAATCGAAATATACATGCATGCCGCCGTTAATTGTTTCGAATAAACTCATCGCGCTGGCCAGGATAATCGCCAGCGATATCGGAACGTCCATATTGGCGCGCTTATCCCGCAACGATCGGAACGCCGAATGAAAAAATGGCTGGCCCGAATAAATCACTGTCGGTAACGCAATCAATGCCGACAACCAATGCAGCAAGGATCGCGTGGCGGGACCCATGGTTGCGGGATCGGTAAACCACAACGCAAAGGACAGCAGCATGATATTGCCCGCGGCAAATCCGGCGATGGCCATGCATTTCAATAAAAACCGCTGCTCCTGCATATCCTTACTTTGCATTTGCCGGATATCAAAAGGCAGAAACTTGAATCCCAATTTCTGGATTTGCGGCAATAACTCGTAAACACGGTCCAGCGTGCCCTGCCATTCCAGACTTAGACGCCGGGTGGAAAAATTGATGCGCGCCTTGACATTGTCGTTCGCATTCAATTCGTTTTCGATTTGCCACGCGCAGGAAGCGCAGCTCATCCCCTCTACCATCAAATAGATTCGGTTTTTGCCACCCAGTTGCGTTTCGATATAGCGGCTAAAATCCGGTATGGCGGGAATATATTGCATCTATTCCACAACGACCGGTTTAATAAATTGCTTTTGCAGATCGTCCACGGCCACCGTTACGCGCACATCCCAAGCGCCATCCAACGGCAAAGGTCCGGTTGCTTCATAGACACCATTTCCTTTTTCGGTCATTTTCCAATGTTGGTCTTGTTTACCTTCCACCGGGCGAACCCACCAGGATTCTACCACCGCATAGTTGATTGGCTTTTGGCGATCATCTTTTAATACAACTTCTAAATGTACACCATCGATTTGCTTGCGTGCCGTGATACTTGCCTGCCATGGAATTTCGGCAGATATATCGGATGCGGCGATAGTTTGATCATAATGCAAACCTTTTTGATACGCGTCTTGCGTGACAACACCGGGTTCGGTTGTAACCGCGATCCATGCGAAAGCGCTTAAGACCCCGACCACCACCACGAAAAAAGCGACGATGTACCACGGTATCCATTTATCGCTAGGGCGCGGCCCGCAGCTACAAGTTGGGCATTGGTTGGCGCAACCTTTATTGGGCTCTGACGAAGATACTGTCATAGTCATCTTTTTCTCCGCTGTTTTGGTCGGTAATCGTTAAATTAATGTCTTGGCGTTTGTTTTCTATACTTGCCGGCGCTGTGATTTGTAGCCGGAACTGCCCCACCGAATCGGCAAGAACCAAAAGACTGTCCGGGTTCAATTGATCCGCCGCCATGACTTTAATCGCGCTATATTCGATCCCATTGATTGTAAGAGCATAGTTCCGGTCTTGATGGGTTTTGTTTAGAATTTTAATGATGTAGGAGTTGCGGATTTCGCCACTGCTGAGTTGGACGAACAAAGGATTGCGTTCATGCAGCACATGCAATTCCATCACGTTGCGGGTGATCAGCGCATAAAGCATAATGGCCCCGATCAGGGCCAGCACCGCCGAATAATAAACGGTTCGCGGCCGCATCAGATGCAGCTTGTCTTTGAACGGCAAGCCAATTTTTTGCGCGTTTTGACGCGCCGACTGGTTGGTTGCGGTATCGTACCGGATCAAGCCGGTGGGCAATGCCAATTTCGACATAACGCTGTTACACGCATCGACGCACAAACCGCAAGCGATACATTCCATTTGCAAACCATCGCGGATATCGATGCCCACGGGGCAAACTTGCACGCATAAGGAACAATCGATGCAATGGCCGCGCCCTTCCCAGGACTCGCCTTGGCGATGCTTGCCGCGCGGCTCGCCCCGTTCCTGGTCGTAACCGATAATCAAGGTGTCCTTGTCAAACATTGCCGATTGAAACCTGGCATAAGGACACATATAGGTACAGACTTGTTCCCGCGCATAACCCGCCATCAAATAGGTCGAGGCGGTCAGGCTCAATATCCACGCGCCGACTGACCAGGGCACTTGCAAATGGATGATTTGCTCCCACAATGTCGGCGCGTCGTTAAAATAAAACACCCAAGCGCCGCCGGTACACACACCAATAACAATCCAAATGATATGCGTCAGGCCTTTTTTCCAGATTTTTTCAAAACTTAATTTGGCGGCGTCCAACTTTACGCGTTGATTGCGATCGCCTTGGATCCAGCGTTCAACCGTTGTAAATAAATCGGTCCAAACCGTTTGCGGACAGGCATAGCCGCACCAAACGCGCCCAAACAACGAAGTGACGAAAAATAAGGCAATTGCCGCCAGGATTAAAAGCCCGGCCAGAAAATAAACTTCCTGCGGCCATATTTCGATGAAAAAGAAATAAGCGCGCCGCGACGGCATATCGATCAACACCGCCTGATCCGGCACATGCGGGCCGCGATCCCATCGCAGCCAGGGCACGGAATAATAAATAGCCAGCAGCACCGCCATCGCTGCCCATTTCAGGCTGCGGTATTTTCCCTTTACATTCTTTGGATAAACCCGCTTCTGCTTGGCGAAATATACGATGTCCTCGGTATCGCCCGTGCTGGTGCTAATTCCCGCCTCCTAAAGAATAGATATAGATGGCCAGTTCTTTAATCGTGTCATCATCCAAACGGCTTTCCCAGGCTGGCATAACCCCGGCTCTGGCATTATTGATGGTTTCGACGATGTCTTGGCGTTTGCCGCCATACAACCATATATTGTCATTCAACTTTGGCGCCCCCATTTCCATCGAACCCTGACCTTTGTCGCCATGACAAGAAGCGCATTGTTGCTGGAATATTTTTTCGCCTTCCGCATAGCTTGCGATTTTAAGGGCTTTATCACCCTCATGCAATTTTTGAACATAATCGGCTACTGCATTGATTTCATTTTGTTTTAACATCCCATCGCGACCAAAAGCCGGCATCATGCTAAAGCGAGTATCTTTGTGTACGCCGCGAACCCCGACCTTGATGGTTTGATAGACATCGGCCAATTTACCGCCCCACAGCCAATCATCGTCGTTTAAATTCGGATATCCTTTGCGCCCCTGTCCACCGCTATTATGGCAGGCGGCGCAATTTTCCTTGAATGCTACGCTGCCGCCTACGCGGGCAAATTCAAACAAGGCTGGATCCTTGTGAATCTCCTCCAGCGGCGTTGAATGCAATTTGACTAAATAGGCCTCTTGCCGCTGCATAATCTCGGCTTGTTTTTCCTTTAAATGCTTATACTGCGTCCATTGCCAAGTGCCTTTTGTCGATCCCGTCAATGTCGGCCAAGCCGGATACACAACCCAATAGCCGATCGACCAAACGATCGTAACCAGAAAAATCCATAACCACCAACGCGGCAAAGGATTATTCAACTCCTTCAGTCCATCCCACTCATGGCCGGTCGTTTCAACGCCGGTAATCGGATCGCGTTCTTTGTTCTCGCCATTAGTCATTGGCATTCTCCCTCAACGGAATATTTTTATAACTTTCCAGCACGCTTTTATTGGCGGGCCGATAGGCCCAAACAGCGATTCCAACGAATATCGCAAAGAAAAAAAGCAACATGCTAAGGCCGATTCCGGCATGGCTAAAAAGGGCGTGCATTATTTCCCCCCTTTCTTCTGGATGGCATAATCCGGGTTATAGGTTTTGAAATCGACATCCATGCCAAGTTTCTGCAAATACGCGATCAAAGCCGACATTTCGGAAATATAGGCTTTGTTGCCGTCGAAATTGCGCGCCGCAACCTTGCCATAACGTTTTTCAAGATCCGACACATCGTCGCCGGACCCTTGCGCCACCGCATCTTTGTAGGCGTTCTCGATCATTTCATCGGTATAAGGCACGCCCTCCAATTGCAGCACCTTCATGTGCTTTTCAATATCATGCAGCGCAGCGCCTAGATTCATTAAAAAACCATAGCTGGGCATAATGGATTCCGGCACCATATCGCGCGGTTCGATCATGTGCGCCACGTGCCATTCATCGGAATATTTGCCGCCAACGCGTGCCAAATCCGGGCCGGTGCGTTTCGATCCCCACAAAAACGGGCGATCATACATGCTTTCTGCCGCCAGCGAATAATGGCCATAACGCACCACTTCATCGCGTAAAGGCCGGATCTGCTGGCTGTGACAGACATTACAACCTTCGCGGATGTAAATATTCTGCCCCGCCAATTCCAGCGGTGTATAGGGTCGCACGCCCTTGACGGGCTCGATCGTCACTTCCATCCGGAACAACGGCACGATTTCGACAAGCCCGCCGATAGCAACCACCAGCACAATGAACACCAACAATAAAATAGAATTTTTTTCCAGTTTTTTATGGTGTTTCATGCTCGTAACTCCTTGGCTGCGGAAGGTCTTATAGACAGTTCTTCCGATTCAATCGTCCTGTAAATATTGTAAACCATGATCAAAGCGCCGCCCAAGAACAAGAGGCCGCCCAAGGCGCGGATCACATAATAAGGATGCATCGCCTGTACGGTTTCAACAAAAGAGTATTGCAGAAAACCCATGCTGTCATAGGAACGCCACATCAATCCTTGCATAATTCCGGCGATCCACATCGCGGTGATATACAGAACGATGCCCAATGTGCTGATCCACAAATGCATGCGGATCAAGCGTTCGGAGTACATGTCTTTTTTGCCATAAAGAACTGGAATCAAATAATAGATCGCGCCGAAACTGATAAACGCAACCCACCCCAGTGCGCCGGAATGCACATGGCCGATGGTCCAATCGGTATAATGCGACAATGCATTGACTTCCTTGATCGACATTAGCGGACCTTCGAATGTGCTCATGCCATAAAAAGCCAGCGCGATAATCATGAATTGCAACACCGGATCTTCACGCAATTTATGCCATGCTCCTGAAAGCGTCATGACGCCATTGATCATCCCACCCCAGGACGGCATCCACAGCATAATCGAAAACGTCATACCCAGAGTTTGCGCCCAATCCGGCAAGGCGGTGTAATGCAAATGGTGCGGCCCCGCCCAGATATAAATAAAAATCAGCGACCAGAAATGAATGATCGACAGGCGATAAGAATAAATCGGCCGGTTCGCGCGCTTGGGCACGAAATAATACATGATGCCCAAAAAACCGGCGGTCAGGAAAAATCCAACCGCGTTATGGCCGTACCACCATTGAATCATGGCACTTTGCACGCCAGCTTGCAGAGAATAGCTTTTGGCGTCCGTGATAGATACTGGAATACTGATATTATTGCCCAAATGCAAAATCGCCACCGTGACGATAAAGGCCAGATAAAACCAATTGGCGACATAGATATGCGGTTCTTCCCTGCCCCGCAACGTCATCAAAAATACCAGCAAATAAGCAACCCAAACTACTGTCAGCCACAGATCCGCATACCATTCGGGTTCGGCATATTCTTTACCTTGCGTAACGCCCAGCACATACCCCAAAGCCGCAATCACGATAAACGCCTGATAGCCCCAAAAGGTAAAAAACGCCAGCGAATCGCCCCACAATCGGGTACGGCAAGTATGCTGCACCACATAATAAGACGTTGCGAACAACACGTTACCGCCGAATGCGAAAACCACGGCCGAGGTATGCAACGGGCGGAGTCGGCCGAAATTTAAATAGGGTTCGATATTCAAATCAGGATATGCCATTTGCAAGGCGATGAAAACCCCTGCGGCCAAACCCACGATACACCAAAAAACAGATGCCAGCGTAAACAGCCGGACGATATCGTGATTGTAGTTCGGTGTCAGCGATACTTTATTTACTGGGGTCATATGATTTGTTCTCCGGCCATGACAAAAAGAATGAAAGCGTTAACGATAGAAAGAATTTTGAACCCATAAGAAGATGGCTTCGCAAATTGTGGTTTAATTTTTCGGCAGCCGATTCCAACAGTCATCAGGGCTGGCATAGTGCCAAGGCCGAATACAACCATACCGCCAAAGGCAAGCGCTGGATTGCCTGCCGCCGTCACTGCCATCAATGCCGCATAAACAAGGCCGCAGGGAATAAACCCCAGAAGCACGCCAGAAAAGAATATTTTTCCAGGAATGTCCTTGTACAAAACAGCACCAAAATGTTTGGTAACCCACACGGGCAAAGCGCAAGCGGAAGGTAGAATTGACCCAAAAGCGGTCAGTAAAAATAAACTGCCGGCAACGATCAACAAGACCGATGAGAATAATTTAAAATCGGGAAAAGAAACCACATATGACGATAAAAAAGCGCCAATTATGCCAAGCGCCGCATAGGTTGAAATCCGCCCAAGGTGATACGGCCATAAAATCCCGGAACCCCGATTCGCGCTGTCTTTGCTGAGGAACATCACAAACGGGGAACACATGCCGGCGCAATGCGTAAACCCGCCCACCAAGCCACCCAGAAATAGATTCAGCAGAAGGCTTCCTTGCCAAAAATAGGGCGAAGACACACAAAGCGTATGAAGGTAATGCAGCGAACTCATTATATGCTATATAAGGCAGGACATATTATGACAACTTGATTAAGATCAAGTTATAGGATAATTTAGGTTTTTCAGGCTCCTACATCAGCATGCTAGACTGGATCAATATGTTGCAGCAAAATCAAGATCAATGGTTACAAAGCAACCCAATATTTCAAAATATTGGCCGAGCCAGCCGCGCCGATTTGCTTAATCAGGCGAAGATTCAACATTTTCCCAAAGGCCAATCGCTTTTTACCCACGGGCATCCGGCGCAGAATTTTCAGGTTGTGTTAAAAGGCCGCATCAAAATTTTTAAAGACAACGCGGATGGGGATAACACCATTATCGATTTTGCCGGGCCTGGCCAAGCTCTGACGATTTGCGCCATTTTTTCCGATAGTATCCTGCCCTTTAACGCCGAAGCGATCGAAGACGCCGAAATAGTCTCTATTCCGGCGCGCCTATTGCGTTCCCTGGCACAAAGCGATCACGCTTTATCCAAAAATTTGTTATCCGCTATGGCGGAACAAGCGCAAATCTATTTAAGACAATTGGACCAATTGAATTTAAAAAGCGTTCCGCAACGGGTTGGAAATTTTGTGCTCCGGCAATTCCTTGGCAACGCCGAACGCAACAAAATAATCACCCTGCCCTACGATAAATCATTGATCGCCGCTTATTTGGGCATGCAGCCGGAAAGTTTTTCCCGCGCGCTGAATCATTTGCGCAAGGAAGGTATCGATATCGACAAAGACAGCATTGCTTTACCCCATTTATTCGCGTTGTGCGGATATTGCGACGTCGATACGGCGCAAAAATGTTCCTGGCACGGAACTGCGGAATGCCCGAATCCACAGTGTTAGCAAGCACCAATTATCTTTCAAAAGCTTTGCAATATTTCCCCGACAATTAACACAAAGACTCTTTATTCCAATTTCTGGCCTGTCGTTATCGCAAACCACAGCGCGACTGCAACAAGCATTAAAGACAAAATACGTCGTAGAATAAAAATCTCCTGGGGTTTTTCAAAAATCTTATTTGCGGAACCTGCCAGCATTACAATAAAACAATGAATTGCGGTGGCGATCGCTACATATACCAAAGTTAGCGTTATAGTTTGTCCCAGTACATGGACAGGCGCAGCAATAAATGTCGGCAGAATGGCGATATAAAAGATAAATGCCTTTGGGTTCAAAAGATTGGTAATCAAACCACTTTTAAAAAACTTAGCTTGAGGCAGAGTTTCTTTAATTACGCCTGTGGATGTTTCTTTTGCTTCCTTCCAACCATTCCATGCCAACCATAAAAGATATGATATTCCAAACCACCGCAACAATTGATACATGAAAAGCGAGTGAGATATTGCCGTCGCAACGCCCAGCGCAGCCGCAATACCGACAATACATAAACCCATGGCAATCCCGATGACCGCCGCAAAGCCGGCGCGCTTGCCATGAGAAGCACTCAGTATGGCCAGATATGCCATATTTGGGCCCGGGGTCAGCTCAATGATTAAACAGGTAAAGACAAAAGATAAAAACAATTTGAATACCAATATACAACTAGAGGCAAAATCTTATTTTTTATATTTGTGTAAAAAACACAATACCGGCGGCAATGAACCCGCGATATCTTCTGCAATCAAACCCGGCCCGAAATCCGAAGCCAACTTTGCATGGATCCACACGGCGGCGCAGGCCGCTTCGAATGAAGGCATTCCTTGCGCCAATAATCCCGTGCAAATACCGGCCAAAGCATCCCCGGCCCCGGCTGTTGCCAGAAATGGCGTAGCGTTTGTATTAATGACAACTCGGCCATCGGGAGCCGCTATCACGGTATCAAAGCCCTTTAATACGACAACAGCGCCACTTTTTAATGCCGCGATCCTCGCGCGCTTCGGTTTATCGTTCATTGCTCTTGTCGATTTGCCGAATAGACGCGAAAACTCACCTTCGTGTGGTGTTAAAATACAGGGTGACGCGATAGCCTCAAATAAAACCTGCGGATCCTTCGAAAAAACATTTAATGCATCTGCATCCAGCACCACGGATTTTTTCTGCCGCAACGCCTCTAATGTATAGGATTTAGTTCGCGCGTTAATGCCGTTGCCCGGCCCCAGCAACACAGCGCTAACACGTTGATCTTTTATCAAAGCGGAAAATTCTGCTTTGTTACGGACTGGTTTTGTCATGATGGCTTGGAAAAAGGTACTGTATGATGGCAGTGCCTTTGCGGTACAAGCGACCGCCACTACCCCCGCCCCAATACGCAACGCACAGTAAGCTGCGATTTTTGCCGCGCCGGTTTGTCCCCAATCACCCCCATTGATGATGGCATAGCCGCGATCATACTTATGGCTGTTGGGATGTGGCCAGCGCAAATGGTTTAGCCATAAAGTTGGGGTATTTTTCTTGGAAGGCATTTTTCTATATTATAACGATTCAATATACATAGCAAAAAAATTAATTTTCTTTATCTGCCGCACGAACGGCATCGTTTGCGTGTAAATGTAATGATTCTCCGCGCAGCATAATCCAAAATTTGCGCCAGGTATTTGGGGTGACATTACGGTAGCTTTCGAATTCCACAGCGCGTTGTGAGTTTGACGAATCGATGCGGATGCCCCATAACGGGCCGGTATCGTCCGGCAATAACGCGAACCGGAAATCGCCGATTACCGCCGCATCATCTGGTTTAACGCCCACAAACCCGGCGGAGAAAAATGCGAATTTGGCAATGTCCCTGCCCGCAACGGAATCGGCCGGAATGGTTGGGAAATCGCGCATCATATCCAGCGCGCTCACCGCGCCGCCGGGATAATGCACCAGATTGCCAAACGGGCCGATATGCCAGCCGTCATTATAAATAATTCCCGTGCTGATATAATTGGTGCGCCAAATGATGTTATTGAACAAAGTCGGTTTGACTTCGTGCGCGGCGATAATATGGCCGCGATCGCGCGCCAATTGTTGCATTGCGTTCCACGCCCGATCATGTTGCAACGCACCGAATCCCCAATATAAAAATGCCAGCGCCAATCCGCTATACAGCCATTTTTTACTGTTCGTGCAATATGTTCCAATAACCGCCGCCATCAAAAATATAGTTACGATAGGATCGACCACCGAAACAATGCTCCACGAAACGCGGGAAAGGCTGAATGGCCAAGCAAGGTGCGTGCCATAATTGGTCATCGCATCCAATAATCCGTGCGTCGCGTACCCTAATGTGGTAAACATCCATATCCAAACAAAGGATATGTGCCGCCGCAAAATCGGCCATAATCCCATCGCGACCAACAATCCGCCGATGGGAACAAACGCCAGCGCATGGGTAAAATGCCGATGATATTCGATTTGCAATAATGGCCGCACGTCGGATCGGATCAAAATATCCAAATCCGGCGCCATGCCTCCCAGAATGCCGCAAATAATGGCGGCGGCGATTTTATCCTTTGGCGCGCGGGTCAATGCCGCCGATGCGCCCAATAAACCGTGGGAAAATGGATCCATTCGTTCTATCTAAGGCGCTACTGTGACTTCCGCAAGGATTTTGCCGATATAAGATCATAATTTCCGCCGTAAACCGCTATCTGGCCCCTTTTCCACTGGCGCTTTGCCGTAAAACCCAATAAAACTCTGACTCTTTTGGCGATTTATAGGAATTTTTAGATTATATGCTTTCGATTCAGGATATTACATATCGCGTTGGCGGACGGACATTGCTGGACAATGTTACGATCAATATTCCATCGGGGCACCGTATCGGCCTGATCGGGCCGAATGGCGCCGGGAAAACCACGCTGTTTAAATTGATTTCCGGCGAACTTGGCGCGGATGGCGGTAAAATCTCGCTGATTAAAAATTCGACCATCGGCATTGTGCGCCAGGATTTTCCGGATCTTGAAAAACCGATTATCGATGTGGTTCTGGCGGCCGATACCGAACGCGCCGCGTTATTGCACGAAGCGGAAACCACTGAAGACATGAATCGCATCGGCGATATTTACGACCGGCTGAATGAAATTGGCGCCTATGACGCCCCTTCCCGCGCGGCAACGATTCTCGCTGGGCTGGGGTTCGATGAAGAAGCGCAAAGCAAACCGATATCGTTTTATTCCGGCGGTTGGCGCGCACGCGTTGCCTTGGCTTGCGTATTATTCCAACAACCCAATATTCTATTATTAGACGAACCGACCAACCATTTGGATTTCGAATCGCTGATCTGGCTGGAAGGTTTTTTGGCGCGTTACCGGGAAACTTTGGTGATCATCAGCCACGACCGCGATATTTTAAATAAAACCGTCGATCATATTTTGCATTTGGAAAATCAAAAATTGGTTTCTTATACCGGTACTTATGATCAGTTTGAAAAAACGCGCGCTGAACGGTTGCTGGGCCAACAAGCCATGCATGAAAAACAAATGGCCGCCAAGGCGCACATGATGAAATTCGTCGACCGGTTCCGCGCCAAGGCCAGCAAGGCCCGCCAAGCGCAAAGCCGGTTAAAGGCGATCGAACGGATGGATATCGTGGATGCCGTCATCGCCGACCGCGTAACCGCGTTTACCTTCCCCGATCCGGGCGATATGAAATCGCCATTGATTCAATTGGATCAAGTCGATGCGGGATATGAACCGGGCAAAGCCATTTTAAAGAATTTAAATCTTAGCATCGATGGCGGGGATCGCATCGCCCTGCTCGGCGCGAACGGTAACGGTAAATCGACGTTGGTAAAATTACTGTCGGATCGTTTGCCACCGCTGAAAGGCGAGATCAACAAATCCGGCAAGCTGAAAATCGGCTATTTCGCGCAGTTTCAAACCGATGAATTAGATGTGAATGAAACGCCGTTCCAAACCATGCAGTACGCGATGAAAGAACCGTCTGAAGTAAAGGTACGCAGCGCGTTGTATAAATTCGGTTTCGATAAACACAAGGCCGATACCAAGGTTGGCGAATTATCCGGCGGCGAAAAAGCGCGTTTATTATTCTGCCTGATGAGTTTTCATGCGCCGCATATCATGTTGCTGGACGAACCAACCAACCATTTGGATATGGACGCGCGCGAGGCGTTAATTCAGGCGCTAAACAACTACAATGGCGCCATCATCCTGGTCAGCCACGATCCACATTTGATCGAATGCGTTGCCGACCAATTATGGGTCGTTGCCGATGGAAAATGCAAACCATTTGACGGCGATTTGGATGAATATCGGAAATTCGTTATCCAACAACGGCGCGGCGAAAAAGACAGCGGCAAAAAAGAACCGCGCGCCGGTAAATCTGGGGGTCAGAAAAACGTCGATCCGGTAAAACAAGCCGAAAAATTGGAACAACGCATCGCCGCGTTACAGGATCAGAAAAACCAATTAGAAGATGAAATCGCCGTTTGTTGCAGCAATGGATCCGATCCCAGCCAGTTAACCCAATTGAATGCGTCTTATGTCGACGTACAAAAAGAATTGGAAAGCGCAGAATCGGATCTAGCGGCGTTAATCGGCGCGCTTTAACCCTACGCCGCCGCTTGCGCCAGATTTATCCAGAAATCATGCAATTGTTTTGCCATATCGATGCGACGTTCGATGCTGTCGGGCTTTAGAATATAGCTATTGGCGTGGCGGCGGTAAGATTCCAGAATATCTTTGCTGGCGCGGGAACTGGTCAACATAATGACCGGAATAACCTTTAACCGCTCGTCTTGTTTGATGATTTGCAGGAATTCCATCCCATCCATGCGCGGCATGTTGATATCCAGTAAAATCAATTTTGGCGTGGGCACCTGGTGCGATTCGACCTTTTGATGCAAATATTCCAATGCCGCCGCGCCATCATTGGCCACGACCAGGTTTACTGGCACATTGGCTTCTTCAAACGCCAATTTGGTCAACTCGACATCGCCTTCGTTATCTTCGACCAACAATATATCCGCCACGGTTTCAGAGCTCATTTTCGATCTCCTCGATAGGTAAAGTAAAAAAGAATGTGGTGCCTTGACCGGGCGCGGATTCAAACCGAATCGTGCCGCCGCATAATTCCACGAATTTCCGGCAAGTGCTTAGACCGATGCCGGTCCCCGGATAATCTTCCTTACGGTGAATACGCTGAAAGATCGTGAATACCTTATGATGAAAATTAGAATCAATCCCTATCCCATTGTCAGCAATAGAAAATTCCCACATGGCGGGTTTGCGCTGAACATCAATACGAATCTCTGGCGTCTTGCTTTTGATCTGAAATTTCAATGCATTGCCGATTAAATTTTGCAATAACACATGCACCAAAGTCTGGCTGGTTTCCAACACCGGTAAATGGCCACACACAATATTGGCTTTACTTTCCGCTATGATTGGCTCGAATTCACTGAGAACTTCTTTGATGATCTCATTGCAATCGACCGACTCGAACTTGATTTCTTCGCGTCCGATGCGCGAGAAAGTCAATATATCGCGGATCATTTTACGCAAATGCCGCGCATTGCTTAGAATAAAATCCAGATATTTACGCCCTCTCGCATCCAACAAATTGGCCGACGTTTTCTGCAACATTTCGGCATAAGATTCCATCATTCGCACCGGTTCTTGCATATCGTGCGAACAGATATAGGCAAACCGTTCCAGTTCTTCGTTAGATTGGGTCAATCCGCGGTTGAGCCGCAGGATCTGCTCCCGCTGCATATAAATATCGAGATAGACCTTTACTTTGCTGCGCAAAATATCGGAATTGATGGGTTTAAAAATATAATCCACCGCACCGATTTCCGCCGCTTGGGACGCGTATTTTTCTTCCTTGCTGATGGCAGTCACAAAAATAATCGGCGTGCCGCGCATTTGTTCTTGTTCCTGCATCAATTTTGCGGTTTCGAATCCGTCCATTTCCGGCATCTGCACATCCAGCAATACCACCGCGAATTTATGCCGCAGCATCATCGACAATGCCTCGTTGCCCGACATAGCCTTGAATATGCCCGCATCCAAATTGCGCAGGACTTTTTCCGTCGCCAGCAAATTCTCCTTGCGATCGTCGACAATCAGAATGTTGGGCTTTGGCTCGGCCAACAAAGCCTCGACCGGTTTTGGCCCTGTATCCCCTTGAGGTTTTCTAGCCGCTTGTGCCGGAACCATGGTTTTCTCCATATTGACAGGCCGCAAGGCGGATAAGCAACGGCGCTATATCTTGCAAATTGACGATATAATCCGCGGACGCCGCAACCAGCGCGGATCGCGGCATGGCATCCACTTCTGCTGTTTCGGGATTTTGAACAATCGCCAAACCCCCATGTGTTTTGATGGACTTTAAACCCATGCTGCCGTCGCCATTCGCGCCGGTTAATACCGCGCCGATCAGCGTTTCGTTATACGCATCCGCCGCGCTTTCGAATAATACGTCAATAGATGGGCAAGAGAAGTTTACTTTTCCATCGACCGACAATGAAAAAGTCCGGTCCGATTCAATCAACAAATGATATCCGGGCGGCGCTAGATACACATGCCCCGGCGCAAGCGGCTCCTTATCTTCGGCCTCCTTGACGGTAATAGCGGATATGCTGTCGAGATAACCGGCCAGAAAATCGTCCGACCGCCCGTCAATATGCTGCACAATCGCCAGCGGAATTGAAAACCATTCCGGCAAGGCGGGCAAAATGGTTTTCAAGGCCTCTATCCCGCCCGCCGACGCACCAATCACAATCGCTTCATAAGGGCTCGACTGCATGGCCCACTCCGGTTTTTTTATAAATTCTTTGTTTGCTGTCGGTTGCTTCGAACAACGGTTTCACTTTGGTAAAATTCAAAGTCTCCCGGTTGCCCAAGCACAAAAAGCCGCCATGACGTAAGCCGCCAACAAATTTCCACAATACTTGATCTTGTAAATATTTGTCGAAATAAATCATCACATTACGGCAACAGATCAGATTCATTTCGCCGAAAGCCCCATCAGTAACTAGGTTATGATAGGAAAACGTGATCCGTTCCTTGAAACGGTCCTTAATTTTCGCAAGATCATAACCCTGGTTGTAATAATCGGTAAAATCACCCTTGCCGCCTCCGGCGCGGTAATTGGTGGCATAACTATCCAGATGTTTTTTGGGATAAACCCCTTCCTGCGCGGTATCCAGCGCATGTTTGTTAAAATCCGTTGCGTACAGGCGCGTACGGTCCAAGAAACCTTCTTCTTCAAGCAAAATAGCCATCGAATATACTTCTTCGCCGGTCGCACATCCCGCATGCCAGATTTTGACGAACGGAAAAGTTTTCAGCACGGGAACAATTTTTTCCCGAACTGCCGCATAAAAACCGGGATCACGGAACATTTCGGTCACCGTGATCGACATATGTTTTAAAAATTCGTCAAAACATCTCTCGTCATGCAAAAGACTGTCTAGCAATTCGCTGAACCGGGAAAATCCCGCATAATCACGGGCCCGGCACAACCGGCGCCGTAAAGAAGCTTGAGAATAATGGAAAAAATCATAGCCATAGCGCCGCTGAATCCCGGTCAACAGCAATTCGATCTCGATTTTTTCTGCGTTACTATCCTGTACCGCTTTATTGCCTGGCGCCGCTTTTTCATCGGATAAAAGAGTCGCGGCAGCAGGCAGCATTTAGGCCGCCTCTTCCTGTTTGAACAGCCAAACGCGCAACAAGGTCAATAGACGTTCAATATCCACAGGCTTGGTCAGGTAATCGTTGGCGCCGGCTTCCATGCATTTTTCTTGTTCATCCTGCATCGCGCGCGCGGTCAAGGCGATCACCGGAAGATTTTGCAGATCCGGTTGCGAGCGGATTTCCCGCATTGCCTGATACCCATCCATGACCGGCATCATAATATCCATAATGACCATTTCGATGGATTTATTTTGGTGCAGTTTTTCCAGCGCCATTTGTCCGTTATCCGCAATAACGATATTCATCCCGTGTTTTTTCAACAACTTGGACAAGGCGAAGGTATTGCGCAAATCGTCATCCACCAAAAGCAGCGTGCGGTCTTTGAGCACTTTGTCCGGGTCATGCTGCATGCGGATAATTTCTTTCTGTTCGTTCGGCAAGGTCGATTCTACCGTATGCAGGAACAAGGTTACTTCATCCAGCAACCGTTCCGGCGATTTCGCGCCTTTGATAATAATGCTTTCGGCATAACTGCTTAGATCGCGGTTTTCTTCTTCGGTCAATTCCTTGGCGGTATATACGATCACCGGCGGTAATCCTTGCGCGTCGGCCATTTTTTCCGCTTTTTCCAGCCAATCGAACCCAGTCATATCCGGCAAGCGCAAATCCAGAATAATGCAATCGAACGCGGTATTTTTCAGTTGGCTCAGCGCCGCGCCGCCCGTATCAACCAACGTGATTTGAACGTCTTTCTTTTTCAAAAGACTTTGAATGGCGATCTGATTTTTCTTATCGTCTTCGATAACCAATACTTGTTTAACTTGCGTGGTCAGTAAACTTTCGATTTTGGTGAAAACGCCCTCGATCGCTTCTTTTTCAACTGGCTTCGCCAAATATCCAATCGCGCCCTTGCGCAGCGGCACCACATTTTCTGCTGCATCGCGTCCGCTGATGATATGCACGGGAATATGCCGTGATTTCAAATTATGCTTTAATTGATCCAATACTTGCATGCCGTCTATATCCGGCAATTTCAAGTCCAGAATAATCGCGGTCGGCAGCCATTCGGTTGCGAACAGCAAGCCTGTTTTACCATCGCCAGCACAGACGCATTTATATCCGCGCTTGTGCGCGATTTTCATCAAGGTTTTGGCAAAGGTCGGGTCGTCCTCGATAATCAGCAATATTTTGTCTTTATCGCCGATATTTTTTCGATCATCTTCGATAAATTCTTTTAACGCGGCGCGGCGCATCGTTTTCAATTCTATTTTAGCGCCTTCTTCAGCGTCATCCGCCGGTTGAGTGCTTTCCATAACAACAGGCGTCAACGTTAATGGCAATAGAAGCGTGAATATACTGCCTTTGCCTTTTTCACTTCTGACATGAATTTCTCCACCCAGCATATGCGCGAATTTACGCGCAATGGTAAGCCCCAATCCGGTGCCGCCATAATGGCGGTCGATCGATCCATCTTCTTGCTGAAAAGCTTCGAAAATATCTTTGAATTTCGATGCTTCAATGCCGATGCCCGTATCGATAACCGAAAAGGCAATCGCATTGTCATGATCAAGCGAATGGCGCTGCAGTTCGATTTTCTCGTCTGGCCGAGAGATACTTAACGTTACAGATCCCTTGTCGGTAAATTTAAAGGCGTTGGAGAGAAGATTTTTTAAAATCTGCTCTACCCGTTGTGTATCGCTGTGTAAATACGACGGCAGATCGGCGGCTATTTTGATGGGGAATGCCACGCCTTTTTCATTGGCGACAGGCGTGAATTGTTGTTGCAATTTTTTCACAATGCCATCCAACGGCACATCCTCGGCGGTAATGGTCAATTTACCGGCTTCGACCTTGGAAAGATCCAAAATATCGTTGATCAGGTTCAATAATTCCAATCCGCCATTATAAATAACCCGCGCCTCTTCAACTTGTTCTTCGGTCAAATTGCCTTCTTCGTTCGATGCCAGCAATCTTGCTAGAATCAAAAGACTGTTCAGCGGCGTGCGCAATTCGTGGCTCATATTGGCCAGGAATTCGGATTTATACCGGCTGGCGCGTTCCAATTCCTTGGCTTTTTCTTCGATCACTTTTTGGCTTTTGGTCAATTCTTCTGATTGGAGACGGATTTGAATATTCTGCTCCTCCAACGCCCTGGTTTTTTCTTCCAATTCTTCGTTAGAAGCTTCGATTTCTTCGTTGGAGGCTTTTAATTCCTCCTGCTGCATTTTCAACTCTTCTTCGCTGCGCTCTAACTCCTGCGTATAGCGGATCATTTGCGCCTGGGCCCGCGCGCGGCTGCGTTGATACAGCCAAATGCAGAGCACCATAATCAAATAAAAAATACCGACGCCCATAAAAACGAATATATTGTTCTGATGGGCATTGATTTCATCAATTTCAGTGCGGGTAGCCAAAAGGCGAGTTTCCTCTGCTTCCATAACCCGGAGCAGAATTCCAGCGTGTTCGATCAGTCGCTTGTCATAATCAATATCAAGTGTTTTAAGAACGGCCGCGCCATTTGCTCGCCGATCCTCAATGGTGCTGGCCAAATATTTCAGTAAATTACCAACTATAACTTCTAATTCCTCTATATTGCGCTGCTGCAATACGTTGTCGGTCGTTAACTGTTTTACAACCGCAATTTCTTCTAATATGGAACGTCTGTAGTCCAACGAATCGCTTATAGGTGCATTCCCATCGGAGTTTTTGATAGCATCGAAATAAGGCTCTAAATGTTCTTCTCGACCGGTCAACAAGTAATTCCGCTGTCCTATTTCCGCATCTCTTAATTGGCGCGTTATCAATCTAATATGGCTGCGCACAACATATGTGTGGGATACTAAATCTCTCGCGGCGATATTAGCCTGTCCCTGCACATAAAGAATATAGGCGGCAATTACAACCAATAGTGTTACTGCTGAAATAGCAACCGAGGTTGCATGCCGAATGAAAAAATTGTCGTTGGGGCGTTGTTGCATACCAGAACAATAGAATAGCTTTCGTATGTATACAACCTGAGATTGCATACTTTTGCATAAATAATTTGCGCATTGCGCGTGCGGTCGTATGCTTTTTATTACCGGGTTATTTTTCCGGCTGCGGCGTAATTACAAGCAAGTCAGAATGCGTACTGTAATTTATTCCGATCGCGCAGTTTTGGAAAGATCTTCTTCCCATCCACCGCCCAGCGCACGGATCAATTCGACCGCCGTAATCAAACGCTGGCCCTTGGCTTGCACAGCCGCACGCGCGGCAGCAAGCGAAGTACGTTGAGCATCGACGACTTCAAAATAATCGACATCGCCTTCATCGTACCGTTTTTGCGTAAGGTCAGTTGTTTGTTGCGATGCCTTGGCGGCAATCTCGTGTTTAACCGTTTGCGCGGCCAATAACCGTTGATCGGCCAAATTATCTTCGACATCGCGGAAAGCCACCAGAACTTGTTGGCGATAATTGGCGATGGATTCGGCATACGCCGCTTCGGCCGAATCGACACGGGCGATATTCCGGCCCGCATCAAAAATAGGCATGGTCAAGGCCAGTCCCGCCGCCTGCCCCAGCGCCCAAGTGCGGCTGGATAATTCAAATAAATCGCCGATGGAATTGGCTTCGAATCCCCCGGTAGCGGTTAAAAATAATTGCGGGAAAAACGATGCCCTGGCAACGCCGATGCGCGCATTGGCAGCCGCCATCGATGATTGCGCCGCCGCAATATCCGGACGACGTAACAATAAGGTCGATGGAATTCCGCCTGGAATTTCCGGCGGGGCTTCGTCGGCCAAGGCGAATTCGGCAAAGGTAAAGTTCGATGGAATTTTACCCAGCAATACCGCCAGGGAATGTTCCAACGCCGCGCGATTGCGATCCAAAATAATCAATTCGGCTTCGGTGCTGGCCAATTCGCTTTGGGTGCGGGTTAAATCGGGGTCGCCGACCTCGCCTTCGTCAAAGCGGCGCTGCATAATGCGCGCAGCCTCGGTGCGCAATTTTACCGTATCGCGCAGTAATTGCCGTTCGGTATCGATGGAACGTATCGCATAATAAGTTTGCGCCACATCGGCTTGCAATGCCAATAGCACGCTGTGATAAGCCGCAGCGGTGGCATTGGCATCGAGACCCGCAGCTTTGGCAGAATCGCGCACCCGACCGAATAAATCGGCTTCGTACGATATAACGCCCTGGGCGGTATATAAACTATAGGAATTACCATTACTGCTAATAGTAGTTGCAGAATTTTCAGACGGTTTGATACGCGCCGCATTCGCGCCCACATCAATACTTGGGAACAAACTTGACCCAACAACGTTGGCTTCGGCCCGGGCTTGATCCACGCGCGCGGCGGCAGCGGCCAGGGTTTGATTGGCGGCAATCGCTGTCGCCTGCAAATCATTCAATTTGGAATCGCCGAATATTTTCCACCACTCCCCACGATCGGATTGTTCCAAATTCGCGGCTTTTTTCCAAACAACGCCTTCGACCGCGTGTTCGTTTGGCACAGTTTGTTCCTTGAACAAATTGGGCAGGCCCAAATCCGGCATTTTCATATTTGGCGCGAGGCTGCAGCCGGTTAACAAGGCTGCCATGCTGAATAAGAGGATTTTATTTCTAACCATGAGTTTTCCCCGAATCTTGTACATGTAAAGCCGGAATATTGCAGGACGTTAACTTCCCGCCAGAGAATTTACGCAAAGCGACATAAAATACCGGTGTCAGGAACAGGCCGAAGAACGTTACGCCCAACATGCCGGAAAACACCGCAACGCCCATGGCGTGCCGCATTTCCGATCCCGCGCCGCTGGAAAATACCAATGGCACCACGCCCATGATAAAGGCAAACGATGTCATTAAAATCGGGCGCAAACGCAACCGCGCCGCGTCAATCGCCGCCTTTAACGGCGTATATCCTTCCAATTCCAACTCGCGCGCGAATTCGACGATCAAAATCGCGTTCTTGCACGCAAGGCCCACAAGCACTATTAGACCTATCTGGGTAAAGATATTATTATCTCCCCCTGCAAACCAAACGCCAGCAATCGCGCACAGTAAACACATCGGCACGATCAAAATAACCGCGAGCGGCAATACCAAACTTTCATATTGCGCCGCCAGCACCAGAAACACTAGCAATACGCATAATGGGAATACCAGCAAAGATGTATTGCCAGCCAGGATTTGTTGATAGGTCAAATCGGTCCATTCGTAACTCATGCCCTTGGGCAAGGTTTCTTTTAAGATTTTTTCAATCGCTTCTTGCGCCTGGCCGGATGAATAACCCGGGGCCGGGCCGCCATTAATATCCGAGGTGCGGTAGGCATTATACCGCATCGCGCGTTCCGGACCGTAACTTTGGCTGACGGTTAAAATACTGCCCAGCGGAACCATCTGGCCCCAATCATTGCGCACTTTTAATTGGGCGATGTCCTCGGCCTGATCGCGGAACGATGCATCGGCCTGAGCGATTACTTGATAAGTGCGTCCGAACTTGTTGAAATCGTTAATATAAAGCGACCCCAAATAAACCTGCAATGTTTCAAAAACGCTGCTGATCGAAACACCCAATTGCTTGGCCTTGGTCCGGTCCAAATCGATATGCAATTGCGGCACGTTGATTTGATAACCGCTGAATACACCGGACAGAATCGGATTTTGCCAGGCCTTGCCTTGGACTTCTTGGGTGACGTTATACAAAACCTCATCACCCAAATCCGCCCTATCTTCGATCTGAACTTTGAATCCGCCGGTGGTGCCAAGCCCCAAAATTGGCGGCGGCGGCAAAACCATAACGAACGCGTCCTTGATCGACCCGAACTGCATGTTCAGCGATCCGGCGATTTGTTCCGCCGATTCCGTGCGTTCATGGAAATCTTTTAATGGAACGAATACGATCCCGGCATTGGAACTATTGGTAAAGCCGTTGATCGACAATCCCGGAAACGCCACCGCATGGGCAACGCCAGGCGTTTTCATAACGATATCCGACATGCGGCGAATTACATCTTCGGTGCGGTCCAGCGACGCGCCATCCGGCAATTGCGCAAACCCGATCAGATATTGTTTATCCTGCGCCGGGATATAGCCAACCGGAACTTTCCAAAAACCAAATGCGGTCAAGGCGATCAGAATCACGTAAACGCCGATGGCCGCCGCCTTGTGATTTAATACTTTACCGACGCGCGTGGAATACGCATCCGCCCCGCTTTTGAAGGCGCGATTGAATGGCCGGAAAATCCAACCCAGTCCCTTATCCATGGTCCGCGCCAACCAATCTTTTGGTGCATCATGGCCTTTTAATAATAACGCCGCCATCGCAGGGCTTAGGGTTAGGGAATTAAAGGCGGAAATAATGGTCGAAATCGCAATGGTCAGCGCGAATTGGCGATAAAACTGCCCGGTCAAACCACTGATAAAGGCGATTGGTACGAACACCGCAATCAAGGTAAGCCCGATGGCGATGATAGGGCCGCTTACCTCTCGCATCGCTTGATACGTGGCTTCTTTCGGGGAAAGTCCGGATTCGATATTGCGCTCCACGTTTTCAACCACGACGATCGCATCGTCCACCACGACCCCGATCGACAATACCAGCCCGAACAGCGATAACGCATTGATCGAAAATCCGAACAGCAACATCAACGCAAAGGTCCCAACAATCGAAACCGGCACCGCCAGCAATGGAATGATCGATGCGCGCCAAGTTTGCAGGAATAAAATCACCACCAAAACGACCAACGCGATGGCTTCTAATAATGTTTGAATAACCGCCTTGATCGAATCGCGCACGAAGGTGGTTGGGTCATATACGATGTCATATTCCAAACCATCCGGGAAATCTTGTTTTAATTCTTCCATAGTCGCGCGAATTTGATCGGACAACGCGATGGTATTGGCTTCGGATGTTTGGAAAATACCTAACGCAACTGCTGGCTTGTTATTTAACAAGGACCGCAATGAATATTGTGATCCGCCCAATTCAATGCGCGCGACGTCTTTTAACCTTGTAACGCCACCATCTGAATTGGTTTTTAAAATAATATCGGCGAATTCTTCTTCGGATTGCAAACGGCCCATCGTGTTGACGTTCAATTGCAAATCGGTATCGGGTGATGGCGATGCGCCGATCACACCCGCCGCAACCTGGACATTTTGCTCGCGAATAGCGGCAATCACATCGCCAGCCGACATATTACGTGCGGCGATTTTATCGGGATCCAGCCACAAACGCATGGCGTAATCGCTGCCACCGAATACTTCGATTTGGCCCACACCCTGTAGGCGGCGCAAACGATCCTTGATGTTCAAGGTCGCGTAATTGCCCAAATACAATAAATCATACCGGTCACCCGGCGACAATAAATGGATTACCAGCGTCATATCGGACGAACTTTTGACCGTGGTAACGCCAAATTGCCGGACGATATCCGGCAAGCGCGGCAAGGCTTGATTGACGCGGTTTTGCACCAATTGTTGCGCCTTGTCCGGATCGGTGCCGATTTTGAATGTAACAGTCAAGGTCATCCGCCCGTCGGACGTGCCTTGCGAAAACATATATAACATGTCTTCGACGCCGTTAATTTGTTCTTCCAATGGGGCGGCGACGGTTTCGGCGATTACTTCCGGATTCGCGCCGGGATATTGCGCCATCACCACAACCGATGGCGGCACGACCTCAGGATATTCGGAAATCGGCAATTGCCAGATTGAAATAAAACCCGCGATAAAAATCAACAGCGATAAAACAGCGGCAAAGATCGGACGGTCGATAAAGAATCTGGATATATTCATGATTATTCCTTAGCCGCCGGTTCTTGCAAGCTTGGTGGTGGCGCGGATGGTTCTTGCATTTTAGATGGCTCTGCCGGGATTGCTGGCGTTGCCGGTGGCGGTTCCGCAACCGGAATGGTTGGAATATCACTTGGCACAGGCTCCGCGTGCGATTCCACCGGAGCAGTTGCTGGCGCAGCAGCCGGTTTTTTATCATCCATAGGCACCATTTCCGGCATCACCGCGGAACCCGGACGGGCGCGTTGTAATCCATTAACCACAATTTTTTCGCCCGCTTTCAATCCGCTTTGCACCACACGCAACCCATCGGCCATAGCGCCTAATTTCACTTCGCGATATTCGACCTTATTATCATTGCCGACAACCAAAACGAATTTCTTGCTTTGATCGGTACCAACGGCGCGATCGGTAATCAACAATGCCCTGGTTTGCGTCGGACTGCCCAATTTAATGCGGGCGAATAATCCAGGCACCAGCGTGCCATCGGTATTTTCAAAAATCGCGCGCACGCGGATCGTGCCGGATGCAGGATTCAATTGATTGTCAAAGGATTCAATGCGTCCGATATGCGGGGCGCCGATTTCGGTGGCCAGATTCATCGTTACCGGAATTTGCGAAACCGCTTGCGATTCGCCGTTAGCGCCGCGCGTATAACGCAAATAGGTTTTTTCATCTATTTCAAAATCGGCGTAAATAGGACGGTTAGAAACAACCGTCGTCAAAATCGGCGCATTGCCCCCGGCATCAACTAGATTACCGACGGTGATTTCCGCACGGCTGACCCGGCCCTCGATCGGTGCCAGAATTTTTGTATATCCCAAATCCAGTTTGGCGCGGGTCAAATCGGCGCGCGCGATGCGAGCATCGTTTTTGCGCTGATCGAAATCGCGTTGCGGCACTGCTTTGTCCGCCAATAATCTTTCAGCGCGGCGCAATTCGGTTTCGGTTAAAATGGCGCGCGCACTGGCGGCTTGATAAGCGGCTTCATACGGGCGCGGATCGATAGTAAACAATACCGCGCCTTTTTTTACATAATCGCCATCGGCAAAATGGATCGAATCAATAGTACCTGATACGCGCGGACGGATTTCTACTTGATCCACCGCAACTAAGCGGCCTGAAAATTCGCTCCATTCCTGTATTTCGCGTTCCGTTACTTCGGCAACGCTGACCGGCATAGCCATATCATGCGGCATTCCCGCCATTTGGCCGCCAGCGCCACCACCCATCGTCCGCATATATATAAAGTACCCGATTACCACAACCAGGATAAGTACGATCAAGGATTTAAAACGAAACATCAGTAAATCTCCGCGAAACGATGAATTTACTTGCAAAGTTAGCGCCCGTGTTCCATATAGTCAATATATGAACTATATGTACATGTATATTTTTTATGTGTATATTGTTCGGGTCACTCGCCAAACACGCCCGTGCTGAATGCGCGATTGTCATGAAACTGCAATACAGGAACTTTAAATCTTGACCGGAAAAAACAAAACCAAGACTTGCCGTTTCAGCCAGGGAACCAACGCACCAATCAAACATCAATTGGTCGAATTATTTTGGCATACCAGCCCGGGATTCACGCGCTGGGCCGAATCGCGCATGGAACAACAAGGCATGACACCACAACGCTTGCGCCTTATGGGATTGTTGATGGATAACGGCCCCATGACCATGGGGGCCTTAAGCGACGAATTAGGCGTCACAGCCACCAACATCACGGCGTTAGTCGATGCCTTGCAAAAAGCTGGGTTGGTGGAACGCAAACCCCATCCCACAGATCGCCGCGCGATTATGATTCAACCAACCGCAAAGGCCGAAAAAAAATTGGCCGAAGGTTGCGATTTATTCAAAGACCGCGTGTCGGAATTATTTTCCGGGTTCAATAAATCTGAACAAGAACAATTTTTGAAATTCATGAATCACATGCGCGAGGCGCTTGTGAAACGCGGCATATTAGAAGACCTGGAATCCGAGAAATCCAGCGACGCGGCCTAAATTTTACCCCCCTAAAACTCCAGCAACAGCGCCGCGTGATCGGAGAAAGGCTGTTTGATAATGCGCAAATTGGCGCGGTCCTGCAACGCCGAAGAACAAATACATAAATCCAACGCCAGTTTGCGGCGGTGAAAAATGAATGTATGCTCGGTTTCTTTATTTAAAACTTTCAAATCGGTGTCTTGCAATAACGGCTCTAACTCGCCGAATCCCTGCATGATATTAAAGTCGGCCATAATAATCACCTCGCCCTTGCTGTCCCGCACCAATTGGTTGACTTCGCGGAATTGTTTCATCCGCACTTTGCGGCTTAGGGAGAAATGGGCGAAAATCAAACTGCGATTATCATCCAATGATAATCGATAAATCAGGCGCTTTGTTCCATGGCTAAAATACAGCCGCTCGAACGCGAAACCGCGTTTCGATAAAAACGCGTTGCTTTTGCCGCGATACATCGGAAGGTTTGCCACCGGATTGCCTTCGCCATATTTATTGGCAATGTCATGATGCGCATATTCATCGTCCATCAATGCCTGCAATTGATTGAAATAGGAAGAATGGAACGACCCACTATCAACCTCGACAAAACAGCATAAATCGGGCTGTTCTGTTGTCATGATAGTCTTCAATTGCGACAATACATTTTGTTGTTCAGCCAGGTTAGAATAAAAATGCTTGGTGAACCGTAAAATATGTTGCGACAAGGCGCCATTGATACCTTTGGCATATCCGATATTGCTGAATAAAATCTTGAATGACATTCTTAAATCACTCTCCGGAACACGCGGCCCAAGAATCCTATTAACTTCACATGCAAGGGCAACATGCGATAATAATCCGGCCCCGCTTTATCGCAAAACTGCATGTCGTGATCGAAATGGCCCTGCATTTCGGCAATGGTCGGCAAGTCTTCTAAAATAATATTCGCCTCGCGATTCCGTGTCAGGCTGAGATAATCGATATTCATGCTGCCGATAGTTGCCCAATTATCGTCAATAATGGAATACTTGGCGTGCAACACGGTTTTTTTGTACAGCAATACTTCTATGCCAAAATGCGTCATTTGCTTGAAATAGGAACGGCCCACGTAATCCGCCAGCGGCACGTCGGTTTTCATCGACGTCATAATCTGCACCTTCACCCCGCGCAATGCGGCGGCATACAAAGCGCGGCGCAATTTTTTAGGCGGCAGGAAATATGGGCTGACAATGCAAATGCGTTTCTTCGCCGCCCAAATTTTTTCCAGCATTTCTTTATATATCGGATTGGCCCTGACATGCGGCCTGCTGATCACATATCGGAACAAATTACCTTTGATCTTGGAAAGATAAGTCGGCAGACGACGCCGGCGTTTTTTAAACGCATTTAAGAGATTAGCGAAATCGTTTTTAACGTCTTCGATCATGCTACCGGTAAACCGCGCCTGTGTATCGCGCCAATCACGCATGTAAGCCGCCAGACATACGCCGCCGGTATAGGCAATACTGGAATCGATCAACATGGTTTTGGTATGATTGCGCGGGTACCAAGTATGGGGCAGAAAAATATTGAACCAGGTTATGGGATTGTAAAAATGCACTTCACCGCCATTATCCCTTATTTCTTGAAAATAAGGAGACGACACCATATTGCTGCTGCCGACCTTGTCCAATATCAATCGCACCGCAATATTTTGCTTGGATTTCTCCGCAAACAATGCCGCGAATTTTTCACCCAATTCATCATTGTTCAAAATATATTGTTCGAATTCGATGGAATGTTTTGCATTCTGACAATCCTGATACATCGCATCCCAGGTTTCATGGGGGCTAAGATAAAATTTGATTTGGGTATCGGATGAGGATCTATTGTCCACAGGCATAGTTTCATCTTAGTTCCAACCACCCATAACAAGCAATAGATATTGTATGCTAATTCTTATAAACTTTAATATAGATTTGGTTTGAATCCGCAGTGAGTTTAAGACTCTGTCTCAAGCGTATTTCTGCCAGATCTCCTCCACTTGGGCTGATAGCAACATCGGATCGAACGGCTTTGGAATCGCCGCTTTTGATCCGCAACGTTCATATTCCACCAATTCCATTGGTTGTACGCGCGCGGTCATCAATATCACCGGCACATGGCTGAATTCCGGTTTCTTACGCAATTCTTGCAAAACCGCCAAACCGTCCATTCCCGGCATCATCACGTCCAATAAAATAATATCAGGGCACGATTCTTTTAACTGCAAAAAAGCCTCCGCGCCGCTGCTACAACAACGCACATTATAGCCCCCGACCAGCTCCAGACATTCCTTGGCAATATTTAATATGTCGACTTCGTCATCGACACATAAAATATCTTGCAGTTTATGTTCCATATTCCTCTCCTGGTGGCTGAATATTGGTTTGTTGCATGACTTTTAAAATTGTTTCTATAACTTTTGCTTCGGGCACTCTCGATTTAACCATGGTCGCGGCAACGCGTTCCTGAACTTCTCTGCCAGCTTCATAGGCCGATAAAATCAGCCATGGCACCGGATAGCTGGTCAATGTTGTCAAACGATCCAATAATGAAATCCCATTACCATCCGGCATATTGATATCCAGAATCACCAAGGAAAAATTCCTTTGCTTTAACAATTCCTCGGCATTATGCAAGGTTGGCGCCTGGATTATTTCCGCCCGATCGCTAAGCGCATTGGCCAGAATACCGCTTAAATCCGCGTCGTCTTCGATATGCAGGATCAATGGACGATTATCATTGGTGCGTGGGGCTTCTTGCTTGCTCAAAGGTGCGGCGGCGAACATTCCAAATTCATCCGTGCATGGAAGATCGAACCAGAACAAACTGCCCTTGCCTTCTTCGCTTTCAAAACCGATTTGGCCATGCATGCGTTCGACCAGTTCTTTGCTGATACTTAACCCAAGACCCGATCCGCCTTTTTGCCGTGCGGCCGATGAATCGGCCTGGCAGAATTTATTGAAAATGCGGCTGCGGAATCCTTCGGGAATTCCGGGGCCTTTATCCTGCACCGAAATGCGAACAAATTTACCCCTTTGTTCCGCCGATATACTGACTACCGATTGTTCCGGCGAAAATTTGGCCGCATTCGACAAAAGATTGGCGAGAACCTGGATGATGCGGTCATCATCGGCATATACCATCAATTCTGGCGGAATCGGGCTCACTTGGAAATGGACATTATATTTTCCGGCATAAGATAAATTGCCTTCTACCGCCTGCTCTATCAACCCAGACACTTTTTCCGGCCTGATGTCGAATTGCATATTCCCGGATGTGATTTTATCGAGATCCAGAATATCGTTAATCAGCAAAATCAACCGTTCGCAGTTACGGTGCGCAATGCCAATATGATTGCGCACTTTTTCCGGCAGACTTTTGCTCATCGCTCCTAAAATCAGCCCGAGCGACCCGCGGATTGATGTCAATGGCGTGCGTAATTCGTGGCTGACCATGGATACAAATTCGCTTTTTACGCGTTCAATTTCTTTGCGTTCGGTAATATCCAAAATTTGCTTAATTACATATTTCGGCGTGCCGTTTGGATTTCTAGCCAAAGACGCATTAATTAACGCCCACACCACCCGGCCAGATTTGTGGATAAAGCGTTTTTCAACCTGAAAACTTTGTATATCGCCACGCAACAAGGCGCTCAATCGCTGTTGATCCGCCACCCAGTCATCCGGATGACTAATGGATTGCAAATTCAAGGTAAAAATTTCTACCTCGGAATATCCCATCATATCACGCAAGGCTTTGTTGACCTTAAACCATTCGCCTGATGGGAATATTAATGCCATGCCCACCGGCGCGTATTCCATCGCGGTACGGAAAGTTTCCTCGCTACGCGTCAATAAATTCGTTTGATATCTGGAAATTTCCGATTGGCGCAGAATATGCGCAATCAAAAAAGACAGAATAATGCCCGCTGCCAGAATCATTTCCGGAAATGTCGATCGTTGCTCCAGCAAAAATTCGCGTTTTGGCCAGGCCTTAAAGTATAGCTTCGTCCCCCGTACCTCGATGATACTATAGATGTTCCAGCGCGCTTTGTCCGGTTCTGTCATTTGAGCGGTTTGAAAAACCACTTGCTGTCCTGCATTGGCTACTTCCAGCCAGCCATCGGCGTTGAATTGTCCGGCCATAGCGCTTTCCATCAGCGCCTTGACTTCGTATGCGCCAACGATGTATCCGCCGGATTCTGCCCCGATAAAAATAGGCACGGCAATCATAATGGCATAGTCATTGTCTAATGTAGCCATGGGCGGACTGACCACCGGCCTGCGAGTTTGCAATGCTGTTTGCACTATTTTCAGTCTTTGTTCCGCAGAAAAAACGTCGGCAGAGCTTGAATCGCGCTTTTCCAAAGCTTCGATCCAGAGAATATTATTGTCCGCATCCACCCATTGCATTGCCCGCAAATCTTTTTGATCGATCATGTAGCCCCGCACGTCCGATTGCCATTTTTTATAAGGAGTTCCACGCTCGATCTGCCAACGATTGGTCATGCGCTGCAACATCCGCACCCTTGTGTCTACTTTGCTTTTGAAATTCTCTTGGACATATTCCAGAGATCGGGATAAAGCAAATTTTGCCTGCTTAATCTCTTTCGTGTCTAGAAATATCCAGCTGCCTAAAGAAGCAATCAGCATGATGAATGCTGCCAATATCGGCACATAACTGCTTGGCGCATCTTTGAATAGCATTTTACTCGCCGCCACTTGATGCGATGCGAAGGCAAGGATTCCTGATCCCAAGACGCAGAAACCGATAGCGGTATGAAGCGCCATACGCGTCAGCGAAGCCCAGCCAAAACCCGCTTCAACATGAAATATATATCCGGACAACGATATAAGACTAAGAAACAGCATCACCAGACCGCTTAACCGTATCATATAAGCGCGCTTTAAAAAAGCCGCGTGCATTGTACCCGCGGCGATTGCCATTGCGGCCAGCAAAAAACAAATGGATGTATTCGGCGCCATTCGCCCGGGATGCGATAGCTGAATATTAATATATGATTTTAAAAATAGATTATCGATGCCGAAATCTGCGCCAAAGACATATTGTGCGAATGTTAAACCCGCCAATAAAAACAAAGGTAAAGCAACCACCCGCGCCAGCATCGTCCGATAGGAGATTAGCGCCGTTAAACCCATTCCACTTAATAAGAAACACAGCGCGGTATTGAATTGCATCGCGGCGAACGCCGGATGAATTTGTAGCAAAGCGGGGTTATTGGTAAACCAGCCATACATCACCATCAATCCAAGCGCGGCGCAAAATCCGCCGGAGAAATAAATCACCCATACCGCCCCATTTTTTGGCAGACTGGACAGATAACTGGCATCTATGGAGGCAAACGATCTTTTATGCATACAACACCTGACAATAAATAAAATTTTAGCGACGCCGCTTATCTGGCGCTGAAGGACACGGCCTTGCTTTCTCCGGAATTTTTATGGCCAATCCATTTCCGAAGCATGTCGTGAATTTGCTCCTCTTTAAAAGGTTTATTGAGATAATCATCCATTCCCGCCGCGATGCATTTGTCCTGATCGCCGCTCATCGCATCTGCGGTCAGCGCGATAATAGTGTGATGAATATTTCTTGGTATTTCTTCGGCGCGGATGCATTTTGTGGCTTCGAATCCATCCATTTCCGGCATTTGGCAATCCATGAATACAATCTCATACCGCCTGCCGCGCAGCTGTTCGACCGCTAGCCTGCCATTGACCACTACATCCACTTCGCAACCACATTTTTCCAGGATACGCACAATCAACATGGCGTTCACTCTCATATCCTCGACAACCAATACACGCGCTCCCTGAAATATTTTGGCGTCGGACTGCTTGTTTTTGGGGCCGTGCAATATTCCTTCGATGCGGAAGCGGGTTAGAAGCGGCAAAGTTTTTCCGCTGCGGTGCGTATCCATCAAAATTTGTAACGCGGCCTTTATATGATCGGGATAGTAAGGCTTGACGAAAAAAGCCGCAAATCCATTACGCGCCAGAAATCCGCTGGTGACTGTTTGTGCCAAAGCCGTAACCATAATCATAATGGTGCGCCGCAATTCCGGCAGCACCCCTACTTGCGCGGCTAAATCCCGGCCGCTCATCCCATTCGCCAAGCGGTAATCGGTGAGAAGAAAACAATATGGATCTTCCTTGCATGCCTGCTTCAGAAGCTCCAAAGCTTCTTCGCCCGATGCACACACATCCACCCGCATATTCCATGACGTCAGCAATTGCCGCAATACTTCACGGCTGGCGGCGTGATCGTCGACAACCAAGGCTCTGATCTCTTTAAGGTCGCAATCAGGAACAAAATTCTGTACATTGTCGGACGCTGCAGCGCGTTTGCATGGAATGTCGAAATAAAATGTCGAACCCTTGGCCATTTCACTGGAAACTTGGATTGTTCCACCCATGATTTTGACCAGCTTGCGGCAAATGGCCAGGCCCAAACCGGTACCGCCATACTGCCGCGTGGTCGATTGTTCGGCTTGCGCATAACGGTCGAAAATGTAGTTCAATTTGTCGGCAGGGATGCCTATGCCGGAGTCTTCGACCGCAAAGCCTAATTTTATATCCTCGCCATTCTCCGATTCTTTCACGGCCTTGATTAAAACATGCCCTGATTCTGTGAATTTAACCGCGTTATTAACCAGGTTTAGCAGAATCTGCCGCAATCGCACCGGATCCGCCACGATATGCCTTGGTAATTCGGCATCCAATTGCACCAATATTTCCAGGCCTTTTTCCTGTGTTTTTAGAAACAGGGTATCGGTCACGCTGTTGATTAATCCATGCAGATCAAACGTCACCGGCTCCAAGGATAGCATCCCCGCCTCGATCTTGGAAAAATCCAGAATATCGTTAATCAGGCCAAGCAGGTTTTCGCCGGACTGACGGATAATTTCCGTCAAGCTTCGTTGATCCGGCGTCAGCTCGGTATCCGACAGCAAGCCCGACATACCCAATATGCCATGCAGCGGAGTACGGATTTCGTGGCTCATATTGGCTAAGAAATCGCTTTTCGCCAAAGTTGCTTTTTCTGCAACCGCCAACGCGTCTTTTGTGGCGCGGTGTGAGTTTTCCAGCCTTAGTCTGGTTTCCTTCCACATTTTCCGCCATTTTGCGATACTGCGCCACGAAGCCATCCACGTGAAAAACTCAAGCATGGCCGCAACCACAATAATCAGCATAATCCATTTTATATTTCCGAGCAGCTGCTTCGTTTCATAGTCTTGCTGCGCGCCATGCTCGACAATCTGATTGGTATAAAAAATACTGCCCACCGCGCATACGGCAACGACAAAAGTCAAAACGATAGAGAATACAATAGAACGCATTGGGAATGCGTCTGAATGTCGTGACTTTAAGTAAAATGGCGAAGGTCGTAGCATAATTTTATTTCCCAAGAACCCGCCCAAGATCTTTTTATTTTAGACACAAAACCATTAATTTATGAACAACACTACTAAACTTATGGTTGTATAGTACAGCGATACATGCGATTATTACAAATAAATATTTTCACCTACTATGGCGTTCTGCTCTAATTTCCGCATTGATAAATTATTAAAGGAGGAAATGCATGCTCCGGTCTTTGAAAACAATCTTATGCATCGACGACGAAGATGACATACGCAGAATTATTCGATTCTCTTTGGAAAACGTCGGCAATTATATTGTCGAAACTTGCGATGGGGGTATGCGTGCCCTGGCGCAAATCGAAGAAGTAAATCCGGACATGATCTTGCTGGACGTATTGATGCCAGAAATGGATGGATTCGAAACTTATCGAAAGTTTCGCAAGATTCCAAAATTGCACAATGTGCCAATTTTGTTTTTAACCGCCAAGACTAGACCGAATGAGATCGAACAATATTACAATTTGGGCGTATCTGGAGTTATTGCAAAACCCCTTAATCCAATGACTTTACCACGACTGATAGAATCAGAATGGAGAGCGCACCATGAAAAAGAGTGATGTGGATATCGAACAAACAATACAGAATATGCGGGTGTCATATTTGGATGGGCTTGCGGGACGCATTGAACAATTGCGGCAATTCGCGGATATTCTGCGCGAGGAAAAAGCCACCGAAGACCACTACCGGGATTTGCGCAAGGAAATTCATGGGTTGATCGGCTCGGGCACGACTTATGGATTTTCCAGCATCAGCGATCAAGGAAAAATATTTCATGAAATGCTGCATACGATTGCTCCGATACATCAAAAACTGATTGCCAGTTATATCGATTCTCTGATTCATTCCTGCGATCAGGTATTGGCGCAGGGACAATCTGCGGAAAATCGTGCTCCGCCGGCGAAAGATAATTAGTTTTACGCATACACTTATAGGTTGTGTTTACATATTGTAGCATGTGTCGCCTAACATTAATTCTAATCCCTTTGGCGCGGAAATTTTTGCCGCATAATCTAATTGAAGCTTGGCTTTTTGCGGATTACCCAAGGACATATGAATATCGCCGGCCCGCGGGCGGGCAAACCTCACTTGCGGCACACAATGGATAATATTGCCGATCATACCGGGCAAATCCCGGATCATGACCGCCGATCCGGTGCATATATTGAATACACCCGATGTTATTTTCCCTGTCTGCAAGGCGATGGATGTCAACATCAATGCCCGCACGACATCTTGCACATAAATGAAATCGCGGCACTGCCCGCCATTGCCGAATATAGTCACTGGTTGGCCTTGGGCTATTTTATTGCAAAATACCGATATCACGCCGGAGTATGGCGAACTTGGGTTTTGCCGCGGCCCATACACATTGAAAAACCGCAATCCCGCATTCGGAATACCATGAATCCGCGCCGCGACCTCGCCATGCAATTCGCAGGCCAGCTTGTCGGCCCCGTATGCGCTGATCGGATGCGGCATGTCGTCTTCACTATTCAGGGAATAATTACCATTGCCGTAAACCGCCGCCGAAGAAGCATATACCACGGGAATAGTGCGCTTTTCGGCGGCGATAGACTGGAAAAGATTGACGATGCCTCCCGCATTGATGCGATGGGTCTGCAGCCACTCGCGGTTAGCCCGCTCCACAGACGCGATCGCGGCAAGATGAAAACAACAATCGATGTCTTTTGCCAGAAACCTAACTAATTTTGGATCCGCAATGTCGCCTTGGATAAATTCTACCCCAGCGGGAAGATTCTCGTGTTTGCCGGTGGACAAATCGTCCACCACCAATACTTGCTCGCCTGCTTTCAACAGCGCTTCTACCAGATGGCTGCCGATAAACCCTGCCCCGCCAGTGACCAGAACCTTGCTCATGCGGCCACCCCGAATCCCTTGCGAGTCATCTGGCCCCAGCCCTTTTTGCGGCACAAAAATTCCCACCATCCGATCATGCGCCAGATATTGTTCAATTGTCGGTATCCGAAATTTTCAATCACCGCAACGCCGGCCAGTTTTAATAAATCCCTGGCGCGCGGCACGCGCATTAATTGCATTTCTTCCAATGCCAAAGTGCAAAGACTGATAAAAATTCCGAATCCAAAAAATACCGCGATATAGGCCAGGACAAAATTACCATCCAGAACTCCAAGCAACCATAGGGCCGGAATTAAAATATATCCCGCAACCTCGGCGAATGGGCCAATCACATCGACAATCAAGCTGTGCAGGAATGCCAGCATGCCGATCCTGCCGTATTTTGGATTCAATAACATTTTGCGATGCTTAAAAAAAACCTGTAATGCGCCGCGTTGCCAACGTTTGCGTTGATTGCCCAGCATGGCGGTTGTTTCCGGCCCTTCGGTCCAACAAACCGGTTCCGGCACATAACGCATAGCATAGGGCAATTGTTTTTCCCGCATAGCGCGGTGCATTTTAATAACCAATTCGTAATCTTCGCCGATGCAATTGATGGAATATCCGCCCGCGTCCAATGCAATATCGCGTCGGAAAATGCCGAAGGCGCCGGAAATAATGCCCAGCATGCCCCAATAACTCCACGCCAGCCGTGCCATCAAGAACGCGCGTATATATTCCATGTTTTGCACCAATGGCAGGAAATGGGATGGCAAGCGCACTTCCTTGATTTGTCCGGCACGAATCACGCAGCCGTTTAAAATCCGGATCGTGCCGCCAACCGCGATCATTTTCTGTGGATCTTCCAAAAATGGCCGCACCGCGCGTAATAAAGCCTCTCCTTCCAACAACGAATCCGCGTCGATAACGCAAAATAATTCATTGCGCGCGAAATTGATCCCGGCGTTGCTGGCATTGGCTTTGCCGCCGCCATTTTCCTTGTCCACGACCAATAAACGCGGATATAATTTCGAACTATACACGCCGCGCACCGGTGCATGCGGAACGACTAGATCGTGCGCCCGCGTCACTGGCCTCAATTGAAATGCTTGAATCAAGGTTGGCAACGTATCGTCTTTCGATCCGTCATTGACCACGACAATTTCCAGATCCGGATATTTTAATGCGAGTCCAGACCGCACGCTTTCGACAATGGTCGCCTGTTCGTTATAGGCCGGGATAATCAGGCTGATCGGCGGAATAGCTTCGGATAACAAAAATTGCCAGGCCGATTCCGTGTCCTCGGCATGGGAATGTTTTTTAAATTCCATCCACGCGGCCGGCAATTCCAGCAAATAAATGGTGTCTTGCGTCAACCCGGTAAATAAAATGCCCCAGGCGATCATTTCGAATATGGGGTAATATTCCATCTATCCCCCCATTTCTGCCAGGATTTGCGTTGCGATTACACCGGAACGGTCGTTATTTGCCGCATGGGCGCGCAAAATCGCGATGCCTCTTTCCCCAATGCTATATAGTGCGCGCGCCGCGTGAAAACGCACAATCCATTTTTCGTCATCCATATTTTCCGACAAAGAAGGAATCGCCGCCGGTTGTTGCAATATCCCCAGCAAGTGGCTGGCCTTAGCCCGAATGCCGGGATGATCGTGTTTCATCAACAATATGGCGTTATAAATCGCCCGCGCATCACCTATTTTGCCAAGCGCGTCCAGGCTTTGCATAATAACCACCGGATCGGAATCACGCATCGCGGCAATTAAATCATCGACCGATTTTAACGATCCGATGGACCCGAGCGCGGCGATACAAGCCGCGCGAATAGAGACATCAGATTTTTCATCGTGCACAATATTTATCAAAGACGGAACAATAGGCTCGCCAAACCGCCGCAACGTATCCGCCAGCAAGGGAATATTCACCGCCCCCGCCATCGTCATGCTTTGCACGATTTGCGGCAGACATTGCACCGCCTGGCGCATCGCAAGAGCCCGCAACGCCGCCAGACGCACATAAACATCCTCTGCTGCAAGGCTTTCCAATAATACTGGCATCGATGCGGTATCCATAAAATATCCCAAAACCGTAAGCGCGCGGATACGCCGCCCCTTCGCGCCGGTACGCACTATTTTAAAAATATAGGGCTGCATCTGCCAGATGGTCAGCAATTCGGTAACCCGAATATTATCCTTGCCTTCCATGCCGCGCATAATATCCAACGACAGATCCATAATAACCCGCCGGTCGGTATCCTCGATTTCCGGCAAGGCATTTTCATCCAGATGGACTGGCGAATAAATTGCCGCATAAATATATTTTTTCCAGCGCGCTTTGCGGCCAATGGCCGATACGTGTTCGACATCTTGTAAATGGCGTTTTGCCAGCAATAGGCACAGTATCGCGCCAGTGACCATAAGCAAGCCGCACATGCTGGCCCAGATCCAGAAAAGTTTAGAAGCTGTAACTAAGGCTGACATCAAAAACCTGCCTGATATAGGAATTTTCCCGGTCATCATGCGTGTATCCCAGCCGCAATGTATGCGCCGGCGTTATATCGTATGCGATTCCGGTAAAATAAGTTTGCGTATCGACCGTTATGCCGGCAACGGTTTCCGGTGCGTCCGCATATCCCGCATAAAATCGTAAATCTTCGGCAATTTTACCGTCCAGGCGCAAATCGAAACCATAGACGCGTTTTTCATCTGGTTGCTTGATACTGATGGCGCGCGCCGCAATCGCCCAGCGATCGGCGGGCTCTATCCGCAAACCGGGATTTAATGTGGTGGCTTCGGTGTTATTGTAATCTTCGTACCGCCCATCCAAAGTCATCCAAACCGGCCACCATTGCCAGGCCGGATTGTCCAACCGCACACTGCCTCCGCCCATGGCCTTCCATTCCGGGCGGAAATCGGCATCTGGCGCTGCCGCCACATATAAATACCCATTAAAACGCGGCGCGAATACTTGATCCACGCCTATTTCATATTCGCTGTCGATATTGGAAAATTGATCGTACCGGGTGATTTTACCGTGTAGCGCAGTTTTGCGGCCATTGAAAAACCGCGTCAATTGGGTGAATTCCTGATTCCAATCGGGTTGCGCGCTGCGCGAAAAATCGCTTAGCTGTAAACCAGTATCAGCCTGCCATTTTGGCTCCGCTTCCTCGGCGAACACAAGCCCCGTAAACCAAAAAATGGCGATACAAGTAATTACAAAAAATCTCATGACGCTTTCTTTGCCTCGGTATTCAAAACGCGCATGCATCTTGCAACCACTTCATCGGGATTAAATGGTTTTGCAATATAATCGACAGCGCCGGTGCCAAAACCTTCGACAATGTCTGCGTTCGAATCCCGCGCGGTCAGGAAAATAACTGGAATGTTTTTCAATGCCGGGTTTTGTTGCATCATGCCCAGAAGCGCAATGCCATCAATCCCAGGCATCATACGATCCAGCAATATCAAATCCGGCTTATTTTTGTGTAATGAATCCCAGGCTTCGTTGCCATTTTCCGCCATAAACATTTTACAGCCGGAGGAAGAAAATTTATGATCTAGCAAATCGCGCACGGTTTCATCATCATCGACCACCAATATTTTGGTGTTCATCCGGCCCAGCCGTTGCCGTATTTTATCGCCCAGAACCTGATAATCGATTGGCTTTGCGATATAATCCACCGCCCCTGCCACAAGGCCGCGCATCACGTCTTTTGGCCGGCTGCTGGCGGTAATCATGATGACAGGGATTTGCGATAAATCGTGGTGATCGTGCAATTCTTCCAAAAAACTAAGTCCGGTGATCCCGCCCGGCATCATATCGTCCAGCAACACCAGATCCGGTTTATGTTGCCGCATGATATCCAGCGCTTCTTCGGTGTTTTTGCCGAACATCAACCGTGCATCGCCGGTGAATAAATCTTTGCAGGCCTGATGAATCAATTCATCGTCATCCACAATCAACAATAATGGCAAGGAAGCCGATTGTGCCGGCGTTGGCGCGGTATCCACAGGTAGCGCCGCCGGTGCAACGGGTGCAGATGCCGCATGCTGCGATATGATATCACGCGAAATTCGGATCAAATCCTGCGCCAATTTGACAATATCTTTGGCATCGAAACGGTCTGGCGCCAGAATCGCGTCTTCTAACGATCTTCCATGTTGACTGATCGATTGAAATCCGTACGATCCGCCTGTCCCGGCCGCATAATGCGCCGGATACCGTAGTGCCTGACGGTTTTCGCTGTTGATACCATGCTGATCGATTTGTCCGGCGATATGCTCGATTTCATTAATGCGCCCGATCAAATCGCGCAAATACCGATCCGTCAGCAAGCGCATTTTGGCCTGAAGTTTTTGTTGTTTTTCATCGTTCAGCATAGTTGGATTCCCGTTAAGCAAGAAGCGCGTAAAGCGCAGTGGATTTTTAAAGTTCGCGAAGGACAATAAGAATGAGTTGGAATTATTTTCAGGCTATCGACCAAATATTAATTCCAACTAAACGAGTTTCACACATGCGCGTGAAAAAAACCTTTTCCAAAATTATTTTCTTAAAAAGTATTCTCTTGCATACGCGATAATGGAAAAATCATACGTCGATATTTTTGCTGTGGTTTGTATGCGGCAAGCCGCTTTCTGCGTTGCGACAATCAAATCGTCCGTGGCTTTTCTTCCGAAAATTCATCACATTCCGGTATGCGGAATTTATAAGCAATTATTAATCAATCACCGCTAAAATCAAAGTTGTTACAAGTCTTACGCGATCCAATTTACCGATAAAAAGGAACTGGTATGAACGAGCGTCTATTACGCTCTTATTTATCTCTCTGCGCTTTTATGGCAGTTTTATGCCTATTATTCCCAAAATTCGGATTTGCACTTACTGTTAACTCAGACCATACGGCACGGACGATAATGGCGGATTCTGGTATCCACCCAGATTTGATTCTTATAGCAGGATTATGCTTCATCTTATCGATCAGCGCCTTATTGGCGTTTGCAGTCAGGCGGATTACCGTTCTGCGCCGCATGCTGGCGGAGAAAACTGGCGAATCCGCAGCGCGCAACGCTACGCTCCGCTCGGTTATGGATAATTCCTCGACAGGAATGGCGTTTATTTCTCCGCTTGGCGAGTGGCTAAAAGTCAATAAATCTTTTTGCGAACTTTTGGGATACAAGGAGAGCGAACTGCTATGCGAGGAATTGTCGGCTGTTTCCCATCCAGACGATATGCAAAGAAATCTAGAGCTCAACCGAGAAATTCTGTCCGGCAATATTAAATCTTATAGAATGGAAAAACGCTTCCTGCATAAAAAAAGCGGCACCATATGGACCATATTTAATGTAACGTCGGCAACGAACGCCAGCGGCAACCCAGAATACTTCATCGCACAAATTCAGGATATCAGCGCGCGGCGCGAAATGGACCGGTTGAAAAACGAATTCATTTCAACCGTCAGTCATGAATTGCGCACGCCGTTAACATCGATCCGCGGCGCGCTTGGATTGATTGCCGGCGGCGTGCTGGGGAAAATTCCGGAAAAAGCCGCCGATTTCATCCGCATCGCCCATAAAAACAGCGAACGCCTGATTTTAATCATCAATGATATTCTGGATATCGAAAAAGTCGAAGCCGGGAAAATGGCGATGCACCCGAAACCGGTCGATGTAGATCAGATATTGCAACAGGCGCTTGAAGCCAATCAAATGTATGGCGATAAATACAAGATCAAATATCTGTTGAAACAAGCGCCGCAAGATACACAAGTTTTGGCAGATCCCGACCGGCTGATGCAAGTCCTCGCCAATTTATTATCCAACGCCGCCAAATTTTCCCCACCCAATTCCGAAGTATGGGTCGGCGCGGAAATCAAAGGCGACCAAGTGGTGTTTTCGATCCGCGATTTCGGCAACGGCATTCCCGAAGAATTCCGCCCGCGCATGTTCGAAAAATTCGCCCGCGCCGACAATTCCGATGCGCGTAAAACCGAAGGCACCGGCCTTGGTTTACGCATTACCGCAAAATTGATTGAAACCATGAAAGGCAAGATCGATTTTGAAACCGAAACCGGAAAAGGCACTTGCTTTTACTTCACCTTGCCGAAAGCCCATACCAATATTATCGTGTCAATCGAGCCTGTGGAAAATACTTCCTCATATCCGATTTTAATCTGTGAAGACGATAAAACCATGAGTGGATTAATCAAGGCCTATCTAGAACGCGCCGGATTCCGCACCGAAGCAGCCTATACGCTTTCCGAAGCGCGGGAAAAACTACAAAGCAAAACTTTCGCCGCCGTTACCATGGATATCATGCTGCCCGACGGTAGCGGGGTCGAATTTATCGAAGAGTTGCGCACCCGCCCGGAAACGCATGATTTGCCTGTGGTCATCGTATCGGGCAAAGCCAGCGAAAGCAAACAAACCATGCAAGGCAACCGGATTGGCGTTGTCGATTGGCTGGATAAACCATCCGAAACCGCACGCCTGGACAGCCGTTTGATTCATTCGCTGAAACGCGCCGTATCCGGCGATATCGAACGGCTGCCGCATGTATTGCACATCGAAGATGATAACGATCTAAGCCATATTTTAAATCGCGCCATGATGGATCATGCAATCGTGGTAAACGCCCCCACATTGCGCAGCGCGGAAAAATGGCTGGAACACACTTATTTCGATTTGATTATATTGGATGTGGAATTACCCGATGGTTCGGGGCTGGATTTTCTAGCGAGCTTAAAAGAAATGACGGATAATCAAGTTCCGGTCATTATATTATCCGCCAGTGAAGTCGATGTTGAAATTCAAAAACAAGTTTCCGCGTCGCTGGTCAAATCTCGCGTGTCGGAAACTTATATTATCGACCGCATACTTGCCGTCATAGACCATTCGTCCGCCCATAGAAAGAAAAAAGGAGCCTTATCATGACTGCACCATTGAAACGCATTCTTTGCGTCGACGATGAATCCGATATTCTGGAAATCGCCAAAATGTCCCTGGAAATGGTCGGCAATTTCGAAGTTCATACTTGCAACAGCGGCAAGGAAGCGCTGGCTTACTTGGCATCGGCAAAGCCCGATTTGATTCTTTTGGATGTGATGATGCCGGAAATGAATGGTCCGACGACACTAGAGGCCTTGAAGAAAAGCAATGCATCGTCCATTCCGGTGGTTTTCATGACCGCCAAAGTTCAAGCCAACGAAGTGGCCAATTTTATTATATGCGGCGCGGCCGGCGTGATCCCGAAACCGTTCGATCCGATGACACTGCCGCAAGACGTGCAAAAACATTGGGAGTCTATCCATGCAGGAAAGCAATAAAGCCATCATCCAGGACCGGATGATTTTGTTGCGCCGAAAATATCTGGCGCAATTGCATGAACGCCGGCCGCAGATTACTGATTTTATTACCGCCTGCGCCATGGGCGGCGCGACCGAGGAAATATGCGCACAAATGCGGCAAAGCGCGCATAATTTTGCCGGATCCGGCGCCAGTTACGGTTTTGCCTATATTAGCCAAACGGCGGCCGATTTAGAATCGGCCTTGGACAATCAGGCCTCTACTCCAGAATTGAGGGCCTTAACCCAAGCATTGCTGGATTCCTGTAACAGGGCTCTTTCAATGATCGACAGCATGCCGAAATTTTCCAGCGTAGCCGAACTTTCGGCGCTGGAGCAATTAAGCCATCAATTCAAGCCGGTGATTTTGACGGTTGACGACGATACGGTAATCCGAGACTTGGTGGTTGAATTATTCAAACGCGAAGCTGAGGTTATGACATCGAATAATGGCGCCAAGGCATTGAACATTATCCGCCACCACGGCCCGCAACTGGTTCTGGTGGATGATGGATTGGCGGACATGCGCGGCATCGAATTACTGGAAATAGTAAAAAAAGATCCTGCCATTGCCAAAATTCCCGTTATTATGCTGACCGCAAACAATAAAGCGGTGGATATGAAGCGAGCCAGGGAAATTGGCGCAATTGATTATATTACCAAACCATTCGAATTGCGCCATCTGGCGGAAAAAGTTGCGCCGATTTTGAAAAATCTAAACCGCACCGTATTGATCGCCGATAATGATATGGCGATTTTAGATTTATTTACCGAAAAATTTAAAGGCACCGGCGTTCGTTTATTGCTGGCCAAAAACGGGCTGGAGGCTGTCGACTTAATCCGGCAAAATAAAATCAAATTGGCTTTACTGGATTGGATGATGCCCGGCATGGATGGTCCGGCGGTTTTGCAAAAAATCCGCGGCAATCCCGACACCAAAAATATCCCGGTTCTGTTCCTGACATCGAAACGCAAGGAAACGGATATTAAAAAAGCATATGCGTTGGGCGCGACCGGGTATATCGTAAAGCCGTTTATTCCCGATCAAGTAGTTGCACGCAGCCTAAAATTATTAGGCCTAGCCGATGGCGCGGCTAATCAATCCTAAGCCACAAATCCAAGTGACATAAAACCGGAAAACTGTTATACCTGCCGTAATATTTACGGAAGGAAACTTATGGACGAAATTATTGAAATTAAAGACAGCAACGGCAATATTCTAAAAGAAGGCGACACGGTCATCGCGATCAAAGACCTGAAGGTCAAAGGATCGTCCACCGTGGTCAAACGCGGCACCAAGGCCGCCAATATCCGCCTTTGCTCCGATGGCCGCCATATCGAATCCAGCAGCAAGGAAGTCAAAGGCCTGATGCTGGACGCGAGTTTTCTGAAAAAAGCATAATATTCGTGTCGTCTTCCCCCACCATCGAAAGCGCGCAGAATCCGTTAATTAAAAAAGCGGCTTCGTTGCGTGAGAAAAAATACCGCAATCAACATGGTTTGTTTTTAGCCGAAGGCGCGCGCACGATTGGCGCAGCCCTAGAATCCGGCCTTTATGATATTGATTGCCTGTTATTCGATGAATCGGCGGCACGCGATACGGGTGCGTTAAAAAAAGCGGCGCTGGCGAAGAAAATCAAATGCGTCATGGTTACATCCAAAGTCATGCAGAAATTATCGCAGCAAGACAACGCGCAAAGCGTGATCGGATTGATCCGGCACAAATATGCCGATACAGTGCAATTATCGTTTTCCGCCAAAACATGCTTGATCGCGCTGGAATCGCCGCGCGATCCGGGCAATCTGGGCACTATTATACGCACAGCCGATGCGGTGGGTGTGGATGGCATTATATTAATAGGCGATTCTTGCGATCCATTTTCACCCGAATGCGTGCGTGCCAGTATGGATTCTGTTTTTCATATCCCCCTCGCCCGCGCCAGCGCCGCCGATTTTACCAAATTGGCCAAACAACATAAATTGACGTTAATTGGAACCGCCCTGCAAGGCGCCAAAGATTTCCGGGAAATTTCTTATAAATGTCCATTCGCACTGGTGATGGGCAGCGAACAAAAAGGATTGTCCGCCGATCTTGCAAAGTCATGCGATCATCTGGCGAAGTTGCCAATGGATGGCAAAGCGGAATCGTTGAACCTTTCCGTAGCCACTGGCGTACTATTGTACGCCGCTTTGGCCCCCTGGAAGCGGTAATTCGCCCCGCCTCAATTACCCTTATTTTCGTAAGTTATTGAAATAGAATGATACATCAGCGTAGTATTACGGTGAATCACGAAAATGTGATTTAATTGTGTACTTAAAAGAAAATATAGTGTACTATAAAAAACGATCAAGAAGGGCCATAAAAAAATTTAAATATCAGCGCCCCTATAAAAATATTGAACTAACTGCAATTCAAATTTGAATCAGATTAGTTTCAAATCCGGCACATCACTTGGAAGCTATTAAGACATATTTGTTATAGTCGTAGAAATATAATGGGGGTGGAAATGGTAAATAATCCGAATAATCAAATTGTAAAGCAAGTCGTCACCGACGAAGCATTAAAAACATTCTCGCAAACTCCTGTTGCTAAGAGAGTATTGGGCTCGCTCGAAACAAAACGCATAGAGGCTAGAATCGCGCTGAAAAGACAGCGCGCTGTTGGCAGCATCGGCGGGATCGGTATCATCGGTGGAAGCAGCGCCAGCGGCCATTCCACGGCCCGCGCCCGCGCCTTTTACGCTATTAACAAAATTGGTTTTGTTCCCTCGATTCAGGATTTGAATGCCGCATTGGCGCATCCCCAAGGCGTGCTTGGCTGGTTGCAGGCGCAAGCCTCCTATACCCCCGGAGAACTTGGCAATTTTCTGCCCTGGGGCCGGATTATTCAGCGCAATCACCAATTAGTCGAAGCCAGCGGCATCCGGTCTGGTGAGCGCAATTATCACCAAATGCTGAGCGCCATGTATGTAAAAGCCTATGAAGATGAACAACTAAAACATTACCGCGCCTTGGCAACCACCACCAAACCCGCCTTGCTATCTTGGATCTTATGTTTAAATAATATTATGACTATATCTTTCCCTGCGGTTGAAGGCGTCAGAATGGAAGGATTATTAGTTCAGCGCGCAAGTTATACTTATAATACCATCGCGCCAAACGCGCTTGGAAGATTTTCGGATCTTATCCGCGCCGTTGCAAAAAGCCCTGAGATGCTTATGTTTCTCGATGGGGTTTCCAATAACTACACCAGCCCCAACGAAAACTTTGCCCGCGAACTTTTAGAATTGCATACGTTTAACGTTCCCGCCGGACCCGATACTTATGGCGCATCGGAAATCGCTTTTATCGCCAGATTGTTGACCGGCATGCGCTTTACCGGTGTTTTCTCGGCTGGCGCTCGCAGCTCCCAGATGGCGGGACTATCGGAAGCGGAAAGATTGGTGCGCTACGATAATGTTGGACGATACAATTTCAACCAATATAACCATCGCGCCACCGGTCCTTATAACTTTACTCTTGGACAAGGCAGCAGAGCGCGGACATGGACTTATCCGGCATATCCAATAAGTCAAGGTGGCGCCGCCATCGACAGTTTCCTGAATTTCGTTTCCGATCACCCGATGACCGCGGTCGGCATTTGCACCCGTATCGCCAAATGGTATTTTGGCGACAATCCGCCGCAAAGCATTATCAATCAAATGATCGGCAGCTTTACCAGCACCCAAGGCGATTTAGCCGCGCTGTTCCGCGTGGTAATGGCGGCAATAGTCAACAATCCGATGAATGGCTCCAAATACAAAACCGGGGAAGAAATAATTGCCTCATTATACCGCATTGGTGGATTGATAAATCCACAAGCCGACGTATACACGGATCCAGATCTTCGTACCAAATTGTACAGAATGCGCAGCCTGGCCATTGAAATGCAGCATTTGATTAATAATGCGCCAACGGTCGAAGGATATTTCAACACGGCCGAACGGCAAATTTCGCCCAGCAGCATGCTGGCGCGTATGGATTTAATACGTGATATGGCCACCAATACCCTGGCGCAAATATTTCCAAACCCAATGGACTTGTATCAAGGCATCGGTTTGCGGGATTATTACAATATGCTCGGCAATGCCGCCAAAAGAGAGTTAGAAACACTATTAAATCCAAACGGGAATGTGCCTGCTGGAGACGTGATTACGGCGATGCTGTTGTCACCGGGCTTTCTAAAAAGATAATCAGGGGGAGAATAAAAATGGTTAATCGTCGTAATTTTATAGCTGGTGCCGCCGGTTGCGCCGGTTTTATGTCCATCATGCGCCCCTTGGAATTGATGGCTATCGAATTGCCAACGCCACAAAGAATATTTTTTATAAATTTGTTCGGCGGTTGCGATGCGTTAAGCATTTTTAATCCCTATGGCAACGCAGGATTACAAGCCATGCGTCCAACCGCCTGGATTCCGACACAAGAACTGGCTGATGGAAACTGGCGCATCCAAGGCAATAATAGCACCGCACCATGGTTACAAAATTATATCGCGATCAATCCGGCTATGCCATTTTTGCGCGACTTGTACAATCAAGGTGGTGTGAATGCACATTTGGCGGTGCATTCCGGCCTGAATTCGCAATCCCACTTTTTAATGCAGGATTATCTGGGACGCGGCGAAGACATGCGCAATCAAGCCACCGGATTTCTGGCACGCTTAATTAATGCAATGAACAACCGCGCCGATTACCGCGATGTAGGCGGTATAGCCATTTCCAGCCAAAGCCTGGTTCCAATGGTACTGCGCGGCAGTCTGGAAGTATCCAGCTATATGCCTTCTAATTTGCCAATGAGCCCGGCCGATATTGCCAACATGACGGTTCGAATGAATAGCGGCGATACCGCGATGATCAGCGCAATTAACACCGGTGTCGCTACCCGCAATCAAACCATGAATTTGATCAACGGGCAATTAACGCAAAACTGGTTCGCAAATACCGCGATTATTTCCCATGCCAGCGTTGCCGGCTTGATGGCGCGATTGGAAGGCAGTACGGCGCCGCGCGTGTTTGGATTGGTACACGATGGATTTGATTCCCATGTCAACCAAGGCAGAAACGCTGGACGTTTGGGCAATTTGGATAACGCCTTACGCTCGCTGATAACCACTTTGCGCGGCGATCCAAATTCGCCGGATGAATTCTTGCGCGCCGATATATTGCAAAATTCCATGATTATTGTAACATCTGAATTCGGACGCCGTGTCGCCCAGAACGCCAGCGGCGGAACGGATCACGGATTCGGCGGCATGTGCATGGTGATCGACGGCTCACGCATTGGCCGGGAGCAAAGTCAAATAACCACCGGCTTAACCAATAATGGCCGCGGTTATTATCCGCATCTGACCACCGAACAATATGTTCAAGCCGATGATGTCGTGCATAATTTTATGCGCCCATTTGTACAACGTCATTACGGATTTGATACCGCAACCATGAATTATGTATTGCCGGTTTTATAAACTGATATTGCTCCTACCGAAAAAGCCGGCAAGATTCGCCGGCTTTTTTATTGGGCCTTTTGTCCGGATTTCAATTCTTCTAATTCCAGCCACCGTTCTTCGGCCGCCGCCAATTCCCGCTCCGCCTCACCCAGGCGTTTGGTGCATTGGGTGAATTCTTGCGGGTTGGTGGAATATAATTCGGCGTTGGCCAGCCGGTCATTTAATGCCTCTACTTCTTTTTCTAAATCACTGATAACGCCCGGTAAATTATCCAATTCATATTGAATCTTATAAGATAGTTTTTGCGGGCGCGCCTCTACCGGGGCCGATGATTCGGTATTGCCATTGGCAGCCGTTTTTTTAGGCGTTTGCGGTGTGGATTTAACCTGTTTCCGATTCTCTGCCCGTTTTTGCAAATAATCGGTGTAGCCGCCGATATACCCTTCGATTTCGCCATTCCCCTCGAACGCGAGGATCTTGGTCACGGTTTGATCCAGGAAATCACGGTCATGGCTGACGATCAACAACGTACCTTTATAATTCATCAGCACTTCTTCCAAACGGTCGAGCGTATCCATATCCAAATCGTTGGTCGGTTCATCCAAAATCAAGAAACTTTTTGGATTGGCCATTACCTTGGCCAACATCAAACGGTTCTTTTGCCCGCCAGACAATGTTCCAACCAATTGGTGCGCCATCGATGGATCGAACAGAAAATCTTTTAAATAACCGCAAACATGGCGCGGTTTGCCCATCACATTCACATGATCGCCACCATTGGGGCATAGCGTGTTCCATAATGACGACTGCGGATCCAAATCCTTGCGTTTCTGGTCAAAGTACGAAAATTCAATATCGCGGGCGATTTTGACCTTGCCGGTATCGGGCGGAATTTCACCGATCAACAGGCGCAGAAAACTGGTTTTCCCCGAACCGTTGCGGCCTAAAATACCAATGCGGTCGCCGCGTTGAATACGCAAATTGAATTTGTTTAAAATAGTCTTTTCCTGGCCGTCTTCGACAAATTGCTTCGATACGCCAAAAAATTCGGCAACGTTTTTCGACGTGCCTTCCATTTCTATTTCTTCGAATTCGATTTTGGCCAGCATGCGGTTCAACGCGCTGCGGTCACGTTTTAATTTTTCACGCTCATCCCGCATCAATTCCAGACGGCGCACATTACGCTTGCGCCTTGCGCGCACGCCCCTGCTCGCCCATTCGACTTCTTGATCTAAAATACGCTGGCGGCGTTGCAATTCGCGCTCTTCCTGTTCCAGGATCATTTCCGACCATTCTTCGAAATACGCGAAGCCGCGCGGGCATAATTTCAATCTGCCGCGGTCCAGCCAGAATACTTTGTCGGAAATATTGGAAAGGAATGTTTTATCGTGGCTGACGCAAATCACCGCGCCGCGATAGGATTTTAAATATTGTTCCAGCCATTCGATCACATCCAAATCCAAATGGTTGGTGGGTTCATCCAATAACAGAATATCCGGCTCTTCGACCAAGGCGCGCGCCAATGCGGCGCGGCGTAATTGGCCGCCCGATAAACGGTCCATCCGGTCATCGATATTCAGCCCCAGCGGTTCGACCACCATTTCGATTTTATAGGCGTTTTGTTCCAGTTGGTTTTCCGCGCTAATTTGCTCGAAAATGAAATCGCGCAATATCTGCCCCGGTTTGACGGCGATATCTTGCTGCAAATATCCGATAGTGGTTCCCTGCAATAACCACCGCTCGCCGCTATCCAGATCGATCGTATCGGTGATGATATTCATCAAGGTAGTTTTGCCGGTGCCGTTTTTACCGACCAGGCAGATTTTATCGCCCGCATAGATGCTGAACGTTAAATCTTCGAATATCTGCTTTGGCCCATATCGAATGGCCGCTTCTTGGACACTAAGGATTAAATCGGAACTCATTTATTTCTGGCAGCTATATTTGGTTTGAAGCGCCATACCGATCATCAAGGCCGCCGATTTTCCCCGCGCTTTGGGATTGACCTTTAGATAATCCTGCATGGCGATCAACATGGCCTCGTCCGGCATATAGGTCAATTCCTGCAATTTTCCGTCTTTACCAGGCTCGCACAAATACGGGCCTTCCGCCCCCGACAGGGAATGGCGGATCAATTTAATTTCATTGGCGGCGCTAGTGTAAAATTTACACGGACTATCGGGATCCATATTATTGCTGCATCGCTCCACAATCGAATCGAATGGAATATATCCGCCCACATCGGCGCAAGGCACCCGGGCTTTTTCATTACGCATCAGATACGACATTAATCCGATGGCTGCGCCGACTTCCTCGCGCTTTTCCGCCTTGATATTAGCTGGATTCGCCAACCAATCGACAATCGGTTTTTGATCCTTGACCGTGAAAATTTTCTTGGAACACTCCCGGTTTAAATAGACCTCACCGGCCTGCAGATCATCGAAAAATCCTTGCATATAATGCGCGCAATTATCGCGGTCCTTGACACTGTCGAATTGACAGATTTTGATCAATTGATCGAGGGTTAAATCAGTCGCGTGCGCAGGCGCCGCGAAAACCAGAGAAAATCCGAGTATCAATAAAGACAATATGCGGGTTTGAGACATAGTTATTCCTTTTCAATTCTTGAAAACTATGCCGCAGACCATCATCTGTCAATCCCTGGATAGGTTAGGCCGCGCGTTGTTTGCGAACATTGCGTTTTTGCCGTTGACGATCGCGCCAATCGGTACGCGGACGGTCGTTGCCGCCATGCTCGTTCCTATCGCCATCGCGCTTGCGCTGGGGATTAGTATGCTGGCCTTTGCCCTTGCGGTGGCCGCGATCATCGTCCCGTTTTTTGAATGGGCGAAACTCGCCGGAACCGCCATGCTCATTGCGTTTTTTGAACGGACGATTTTCGGATTGTTGGCCACGATCATCATCCCGCTTTTTAAATGGGCGGAAGGATTTTGGGCTACGGTCATCATCGCGTTTCTTGAATGGGCGATTTTCCAATTGCTGGCCACGGTCGTCGTCACGCTTTTTAAACGGACGAAACGCCTTTGGTTTGCGATCATCATCGCGTTTTTTGAAAGAACGGAATTCGTTAGAACCCTTGTTTTCATCACGCTTCTTGAATGGGCGAAACTCTTTGGAACCGCTATCTTCATCCCGTCTTTTGAAAGAACGATGTTCTTGCGATTGTCCACGGTCGTCGTCGCGTTTTTTGAACGGGCGGCGATTTTGATCGTCACGGTTTTTGCCTTGGAAACGGCGCGGTTTATCTTCGCGGTTTGCATTAAAGGATCGCTGTTTGCGCCCCCCATGCTGGCTGGTTTCTTTATTGTCGTTGGTGGTGCCGTGCATCAATTTATGGATGGCTTTCCATTTTCCGCCATCGCCTGGGGTGATGAAATTGACCGCTGCGCCTTCGGCGCCGGCGCGCGCGGTGCGGCCGATACGGTGAATATAATCTTCCGGCGCTTGTGGCAGATCGTAATTGATCACGTGTTCGATATGCGGGATATCCAAACCGCGCGCGGCAACATCGGTTGCAACCAGAACGCGGAATTCGGAATCGCGGAACGATTGAATCACGCGGTTGCGGCGGCGTTGTTGCAAATCGCCGTGAATCGCATCGGCTTTTTGGCCGGAATGATTCAATTTTTTGGCCAGTTTTTCGGTGCCATATTTGGTTTTTACGAAAATAATCACCGAACCTTGGCGTGCTTCCAATTGCTCCACCAATTTTGGATATTTTTCTTCATCGCTGGTGTGAATCAATTCTTGCTGAATATTCGCGGCTGGCGTTCTGGTCGATCCAACGGCAATCCGTTCTGGATTGCGCAGATATCGTGCCGATAATTTGGTGATATTGTCCGGCATGGTCGCCGAGAACATAAATGTCTGGCGATCTTCTGGAATATTTTTGATAATCTTTTCGATCTGAACGCCGAAACCCATATCCAGCATACGATCGGTTTCATCCAAAACCAAGAACCGCACATTGTTCAATTTCAACGTGCCGCGCGCCAAATGGTCGTTAATACGGCCTGGCGTGCCCACGATAATGCGTGGACGGGCTTGCAATTGCCGGAATTGGCGCGGCATCGCCTCGCCGCCGATCAAAAGGGCGGTTTTAATATCTTGCGTTGGAATCATTTGCGTCAACGAATCGACAACCTGAGCCGCGAGTTCGCGGGTCGGTGTCATAATCAAAGCCGCTGCATCCGGGCGTTGCATCAATTGTTCGATCAATGGAATGCCGAACGCGGCTGTTTTGCCAGTACCGGTTTGGGCCGAGCCCAAAATATCGCGGCCAGACAAAGCGAGGGGCAAAGTTTGCGCCTGAATTGGGGTTGGAATGGTGTATTGCAAACGTGCAAGCGCTTGCAACAGCTTTGGCGAAAGGCCAAAGCCATTAAAATCCTGAGTCATTGTTTCCCTTTACTGGATAATACCCTTATGGGTTTATCCGTTGTGCGGGGTTCAATGCCCGCAATCAATAAAAAGGCGCGAAACGCAAACCGCTTCGCGCCTTCTCTGATTCTTATTGTCTAAGAAGCCTTATTAGGCGGCGTCAGCCACTTTCAAATCGGCTGCTGCGGTTTTGCCGCGCTCAGTCGCCAATTCAAAGCTTACTTTTTGGCCTTCGCGCAAACCGCGCAAACCGGCGCGTTCAACTGCGCTGATGTGAACGAATACGTCGGCTCCGCCGTTATCTGGTTGGATGAATCCGAAACCTTTGGTGGCGTTGAACCATTTTACTGTACCTGTAGGCATATTTAGTCTTCCTTTTATCAAGTTAACGTTGCCATAGCATCCCTATGATGCCAAAGCTGAGAATAGCTGCAATGGCCTCGAATGAACGAGGGCGAAAACAGAGAACTCTTTGACAACGTGAAAAGAAAAACGTCTCGTAGAAATCATATCCTAGGACAGTTTTATTGGCCTTTGGGGCCGCATCGATTCATGAAAATCGACGGTATCTACTACACATCAAGCTAAGAGTTGTTCTAAACTCAATTGCGTTATACGGCACTTTTCCACAAAAAGCAATATTATTATTCCAGGGCAAAAATTAACCATTTCCCCTAACTGTCATCCTGAGCCGAAGGCGAAGGATCCCATCCTACAAAGACGCTCTGCCTGATCGAGATCTTTCGCCTTCGGCTCAAGATGACAAAAAGACAGGCATAAATACCTGGAATATGGGCGAATATGGCTTTATATATCGCCAATGCCTGCCCAACATCTATTCCTAAGCCCCCGTTTCTGGCCCCTATTCAGCGTGCAGTTTATTGGCGCGTTTTGCGACAATATATTCCGCAATGCCTTATTAATGTATGTCACTTTTGTTTTGGCGGACCGCGTTGGCATGAACAGCGCGTTGATGGTTTCAATGGCAGGCGGGATTTTTATTCTGCCCTATTTTCTTTTCTCCGCCACCGCTGGGCAGCTGGCGGATAAATACGAAAAACCGTTTTTAACCCGGCGCATTAAATTTATTGAAATATTTCTGGCCCTGGCCGCGGGCATATCTTTGCTGTCGAACAATATCTATATCATGTTCACGACGCTATTTTTCATGGGCGTGCAATCTGCTTTTTTCGGACCGATTAAATACAGTTTACTTCCGGAATTATTGCGCGAGGATGAATTGGTGGCGGGCAATGGATATGTTGAGGCCGGAACATTCATCGCGATTCTGCTCGGATCGATTTGCGGGGGATTGTTGGTGGTAACGCCCAATGGCCCCGTATATGTCACCATTGTTTTAACCGCCCTATCCGGGCTGGCCTTTATCCTAAGCCGTAAAATTCAATCGACCGGCATTTCGAACGCCGCAATCAAAATCGATTTCAATATGCTGCATTCCACCTTGCCGCTGATTCGTGACGCTTATGCCAACACGCCGGTGTGGCGTTGTATTATGGGAATTTCCTGGCTGTGGTTTGTGGGATCCATATATCTGACCATGTTCCCAAGTTATGTGAAAGACGTTTTGCACGACGAACAAACCCTGGCGGTATCATTCATGGCTATATTCTCCATCGGCATCGGTATCGGTGCGATGTTGTGCCATAAATTACTGCGAGGCCATATCAGCCCGCAATATGTGCCCGTCGCCGCCATCGGCATGACCATATTCGGAATGTTGATTTATTGGTTCAGCGATCCAGGATCGCTTGTGCCAATCACTTTATCCTTACTGGGGCTTTCGATCTGCGGCGGATTATTCAGCGTGCCATTATACGCCATCCTGCAAGCGCGCAGCGATTCCGCATACCGCGCGCGGATCGTCGCGGCGAATAATATTGTCAACGCAGTGTGCATGGTGGGCGCATCTATATATATGGGGCTGTTGCTGGACCAAGGCCATTCCATTCCTCATATCTTTTTGATCACCGCATTTTTGGGAATTATCGTCGCTGCCTATACCGGCCAGTTGGTGCGGGAATCGAAACATCGATATATCCGCCCCCCTCTTTAATTTCAAAAATTCCGCACTATATATAAAGACATCTCCAAATCGTTACAGAAAGGATTGCAAATGCTCGCTATTCGTAAAGCCGAAGAACGTGGCCCTACCAACTTAGGTTGGCTTAAAAGCTGGCACAGTTTTTCATTCGGCCGTTATTACGATCCAAAATTCATGGGATTCGAATCGTTGCGCGTGATCAACGACGATCATGTCGCGCCCGATCGCGGGTTCGATGCGCATCCGCACGACAATATGGAAATCATCACCTATATTTTGGAAGGCCAGTTAGAGCATAAAGACAGTCTTGGCACGGGCTCTGTGATTAAACCTGGCGACGTGCAACGGATGAGCGCCGGAACCGGCATCACCCACAGCGAATTCAATCCTTCGCGCCGCGAATCGGTGCATTTGCTGCAAATCTGGATTTTGCCGAAAAAACGCGATGTGCCTCCATCGTACGACCAAAAATATTTCGCGCCGGAACAAAAGCGCGGAAAATTATTATTGGTCGCATCGGAAACCGGACGCGACGGATCGATCAGCATCAATCAAGATGCCGATATGTATGCCGGCCTGATTGATGGCGACGAAACCGTTACGCATCAATTGAAACCCGGCCGCAAGGCCTGGATCCAAGTCGCGCGCGGCAGCGTGCATGTGAACGGGAACTTGTTGTATCCCGGCGACGGCGTTGCGGTAAGCGAGGAAGAAATCAAATTGCACGACGGCGGCGATGCCGAAGTGTTGTTGTTCGATCTCGCGCCTTATGCGGCGAATGGGAATTAATTCTACTTGTCATCCCGAGCGCATGCGAGGGATCGCCAGACATAAGGCCTTATGTCTGTAGATCCCTCACCCCATTCGGGGATTCGGGATGACACCTAGTTACTCCGCCAACGCTTTTTTTCAAATCTATCGCGGCATCTTGTTGCGGCGCAGCACTTTGCATAAAAAACAGCCATCCTGCAGTCAGCAGAATGAGTAATAAGATTATGATCTTAAAGATTTTATTGTGCCGCAAAATACCATCCGTATTATAGTTGTATGCGCCCGCAATTATGCGGTTCTAATCCTATGGAAGTAATGAAAAGTGGCATTTTTCAGGTAATTTTTCCGTATGGTTCTTCTGGGCACTGCAACATATTTTGGGTTTGTGTTTTCAAAGCATTAGGGCTTATACTTCACCCATGTCATTCGATCGATATCAGCGGCAAATGATTTTGCCAGAACTCGGCACCGAAGGTCAGGCGCAATTACAGCGGTCTTCGGTACTGTGCATCGGCGCGGGCGGACTTGGATCGCCGGCATTGTTATATCTTGCCGCCGCTGGCGTCGGTAAAATCGGCGTTTGCGATTTCGACAAGGTCGAGCTGCATAATTTACAGCGGCAGATTTTATTCACCCAGCACGATCTCGGCACATCGAAAACCACCACCGCCATGGAAAAACTGGCGCGGTTAAACAAAGACATCATGATCGTCCCGCACGAAGAACAACTGACCGCGGAAAATGCCGAACGGCTGTTCAGCCAATATGACGTCATCATCGATGGCAGCGATAATTTCGATACAAAATTCCTATCCGCCGATGCCGCGTATAAATGCGGCAAACCGCTGATATACGCTTCGATCCTTGGATTCGAAGGCCAGATCGCGACATTCGATGCGCCAACAACCGCTTGTTACCGTTGTCTGTATCAATCCGCGCCGACAGAACATGTGCCCAATTGCGCCGAAGCCGGCGTGATTGGCGCGATCGCCGGAATTTTGGGCAGTATTCAGGCGCTGGAAGCGATCAAGCTGTGCCTGCGCCCGATGAACAACAAACTGGAAACACTGGCGGGGAAAATGTTGACCCTGGATGCGCGTAACTATGCGATCCGCACCGTCAATATTACCAAGGACACCGCCTGCCCGCTTTGCTCGAAACCGCAAGCGACGATTCAATTGAAAAAACTGCACAGCGCTGGCGCAAACTGTTCCACATGGAACAATTCGATTGTCATCGATGTGCGCGAAAAAGACGAATGGGATGCCGGACACATCGCCAATGCGATGCATCTGCCATTGTCAGAAATTCAAGCCGGAACCGCATGGACCAAGAAATTGGAACAAGATCAGGCCTATGTTTTATATTGCCAGCGCGGCCGGCGCAGCAAAACCGCCATGGAAATTTTCAAGAAAAACGGTTTTGAAAAAGTCAGCGACATTCCAGGCGGCTATCAGGAATTCATGCAAATCAAAATCGCCGCCTAAGGTATCAGGCCGCGCGCAACGGCGTTTCCGCAACGCCCAGATTGTCGCGTTCCACCAATTTCAAGGTCAGGCATTTCGCCGTCCCGCCGCCTTTTAAAAATTCGGACAGTGGCGTGATGATGGTATTGAATCCGGCTTGCGCCAGATCGCCGCGCAATTTTTCCGATGCGCCGTTGACGAACACATTTCCATCCAATTCCACCGCGTTACAGCAAAATTGCAAAGCGTCCGATTCGTCAACCGCGATGCGTTTTTCCGGTACGATATGATGATGAATTTTCGCCAAACTTTCCGCATCGAACGCGTATGGATAATACAGCATATATCCGCCCGGCAATGGACACAGGCAAGTATCGAGATGATAGAATCGCGGATCGGATAAACGCAAAGAAACGGTGGCGCGTTGAAAAATCTGTTCCAGCAGCGGGTGCGATGACGTATCGGAACGGAATCCATACCCCGCCCAAATCACCGGCTGCGCCCGATCGAGCAATGCATCACCCGCACCTTCGAAATAAATTTGTTCGGGCAGCAGACTGACATTCAATCCATAATCGCGGAACCAATGTTCGAAAAATTTTTCCTCGCCGCGCCGCTCAACCGAACGGAACCGGCTGACGATGACTTTGTCTTCGAACACCATGCCAGCATTTGCGGTGTAGACCAAATCCGGCAAGCCCGGTTGCGGGGCGATCAAAACGATGTTGGCATAATTCGAAAGCGTATCGCACAAATGATTCCATTGCGATGCCGCAAGCGCCAGATCGACCCGGCCCAGCCCGCTTTGCATCCACGGATTAATCACGTAATCGACCGCAAAATGGTCCGGCCGGCACATTAAAATAGTTTGTTGTCCCATGGCATACTTAATACCCCTAACCCATTCAAATGTCAGCCTTAAATTTCCACCTATCTGTTAGCGAAAAAGAAACGATTCTATGATAGGCTGAAAGACTGGGCAAGTACGCCCAGGGATTGTTTGCGGCACAGGAGGTGCAGCCTATGTTGGATCGGGGATCATCCAACCTTTCGCCTATTTTACAAGGGATTAACAAGCTGCTGCTATGCTTAGGTTTAGCCGCGCTGATTATTCTTTTGCGGCTTCCCCTGGCCCATGCCCAGGCGGAGAAATTGCCCAATCCGGTATTCGCCCAAGTATTCCAGGAAATTATTACCTATCACGTCAATCCGCCCAGCGCGAAACAGCTTTTTTATTACACGGTCAGTTTGATCCAAAAACAGGATCCATATATTCAAACACGCGAGCAAAATAATCTCGTGGTCTATTACAATCACAAACCCGTATTCGCGTTCCGCACCACCGCCGATGATGACGCGCGCGGTTGGGGCGCCATCGCGCAAGCATTCTTAGAACAAATTTATCCCTATTCCACAGCATTGCAACGCGAGTCGTTGCAAACCCAGTCGCACACCATCATCAACACCTTGGTGCAAATATTGGATAAATATTCGCACGTCACGATTTACGGCCCCAAATCCACCGCGCAAAATTACGCCGATCAAAGCGACGATCCCGCCGCCAGCATCGGCGTTACGATCAGCACCGATGGCCGCACCGCCAGCGTAAAAAAAGTCGTCCCGCACAGCCCGGCGCAATTGCATTTGGCGGTTGGCGATACGATTCAATCCATCGATGGCAAATCGATTGAAGGGTTAAAGGCAACGCAAATCGTTGCGATGTTCCGCGGCGCGCCAGACAGCAAAGTATATGTGAAATTCACCCATTTGGGCCATACCCAGCAAGCGGCGATTCCACGCGCGGTGCTAAGCCCGGATAGTTTCGATTCCTATGTTAAAAACGACATTCTGTATCTGCATATCAAAAAATTCACAATTGGATCGGCACAAAAAATAGCATTTGCCTTGCAAGGCCATAAATCATTGCAAGGTATTGTGTTAGATCTACGGGGGAACCGGGGTGGCGTGCTTTCCGAAGCAACCGCAATTGCCGATCTTTTCCTATCGACAGGAAGTTTGATCGGCATGCGCGGGCGCCACCCCGATAGTATTGCGACATTCAACGCATCGGCGAATGCGGAAAAATTCGACCGGCCCATCGTGGTTTTAATTGATGGGCAAACCGCATCTTCGTCCGAAGTGTTGGCCGCCGCCTTGCAAAATAACAATCGCGCGGTTGTGATCGGCAACAGATCTTATGGCAAAGGTACGGTGCAACGCGCCACTTATATTCCGGGATTGGGCCAATTGGCGATTACATGGTCGGAATTATATAAACCCGGCATCAACGAAGCATCGTTGGATAAAGTCGGCGTTGTGCCGAATATTTGCCTGGCTGGAAATGATTTGACGCCCATGCCGTTGCAAACCACGCCAGAGCCGGGCAAATTCGTGATGTGGTTCCGGAGAGCACCGCAAGTGACCTGGGACAGCAAAAATTGTCCGAAATTACCGCGCCAGGGTAAGCCCGAAGATTTATCTTATGCGGCAGCGTTAATCATAACGCCGGATTTGTATTATAAGGCGCTTAATAATAAGCAAATCTAGAGCTATCTGCTAATTTTTTATAAACAAATCGAATCCGTCAATTTGCCCCAATTTTGATTTTCGTGTAATCGGCGTCAGTTCTTAAAAACAGACTCTCGACGCGGCGGCATAAGGATTTTCTGGCTTTGAATCCGTCTACTTGCCGCAACATGCCGAGATAGCTGTTCAAGCTCTGCGAAAGCTCCTGCAAGGCCGGAACATCCAGCGGTGAGCCTTCGCGTTCCCAAGCGCTGATTTTGCGCTTGCAGTTCGCCAGACTGGTTTGGCGCAGATAAGTGCGGCCTGGCTTAATAATGAATCCCGTGAAATCGATCCCCATATGAACGTGATTCAGATGCTTTTTGTTCGGATGCAGCCGCAGCGCCAAACGAGAGGCAAGAAATTCGTCTATTTTCCCGTACCAATCATTCAGCACATCCGCGCTCTCGTGAAACATCACCATATCGTCGACATAGCGTCCGTACCGTTGCGCCTTCAGCTTGTGCTTTGCGAATTGATCCAATTCATTTAAATAGATATTGGCAAAAAATTGGCTGGTCAGGTTTCCAATGGGCAATCCTTTGCCATCCGGCGCATGCAGCAGGCTTTTATGGCGCGGAACTTTGGCGAATAAAGACTGTAACGAGCGCATGACCGCGCCGGGTCTGGGATCATGCAGCGCAACCATCTCAATCAAATCAAGCAGCCATTTTTCCGGGATATAGGGCCGAATCAATTCGATCAATATCTTTCGGTCGATACTATTGAAGAAATTAGCGATATCTACCTTTAAAAAATAGGCGGGCTTCGTTCCATTTTTCGTGATCGAGCGCGCAAAGCTAGATACGCGGCGCAATCCGTCATGAGTACCTCGTTCGGGGATGCACGCATAGCTGTCGCGGATAAAGCGCTTATGGAATCGCTCAAAAATGGCTTTATAAATGACGTGATGTACGACACGGTCTCGAAAATCAGCTGCCCATACTTCTCGAATTTTAGGATGGGTAATAACAAAGGCGACGCTCCTCCCGATGCGATATTCGCCGCTTATAAGATCGTAATACAGCTGTACGAGGTTACGTTCCAGATTGGCCTCGAAGCGCAATTGATTAACCGAATTGCGCTTGGTTCTGCGGCAATCGAAATAGGCGTCGAACACGCTTTCAAGGGTCAATTCAGCTTCGACAGTCATGATCCTCCTATTAAAGGATCGGGAAAGGGGCTTCCAACTCCGCACGGAACGGACGAGGCCGCCAGCCCAGTCCTTATTGTTGTTGTTCCTGTTGCCGTCCTCGAAGTTCTGGTTGTTCGCATTGTATTGGTTGTACTCCGACGAAGACCAGTACCAGCGGGGAGAGAAACCGCAAGCGTATTGATGGCGATCTTATGGTCCAGATAAACGAATACTCATCCACCTGGCCTTTAGCCGATACTTTCGGCCTCTACTTTGGTATCGGTCCCTCTAGAAAAAACCGATACCGCCGCCATCCGAGCTGAAAATGATCGCCAGGCCAAGCCTTGGCTTAAACCCGTTCTGTCTTCCCCTTTCCCGAACTCGTAAGACTGTTTTCATTATCGAGAACGGCCTAATTCTTGTCGACTTTCGGCTTCGTTGAGCCGAGCCAGCCTTGCGCTTGGCGCGATAGGCCGTCTGTCATTTCCGAAAGCGCCGCGTAATGAGTGCGGGGCATAATTTTCATATCGTGCGACAAACGCATGATCAGCTGAACCGATTGAATTCTTTCCAATATCTCTTGAATATGCTGCTTTTTATCCGTGGCGCTGTTGGCTCTGTAAATCATTACCACCAACTCGATCAATTCGTCTTTTAGCTTTTGACCTATGGTGTATTTATATTCTCTTGGAAAATGCTTCGTCGCAATCATCACGCGTAATAGGACATCATACGTTTTTTTATAAATCGGCAGATGTTGATACTGCGCCATACCACTCCTGTTCGTAGTGGTTTCGTATTTTTTTAAAATCGCGCCTTCGGCGCGAAGTAAATAATTAAATAACTAAATAACTAAATGACTAACGCGCTTCGCGCGCTAAGCTCCGCACGGAACGGACGAGGCCGCCAGCCCAGTCCTTAGTGCAGTAGTACCTGAGGCCGCCCTCGAAGAACTGGAAGTCCGCAACGTAACGGTAGCACTCCGACGAAGACCAGTACCAGCGGGTAGAGAAACCGCCGATCTTGTCTTTGTTTTGATATAACACGTTCAGCTCGTCAGCCGTGGGCATGCGCCAACCGCCGTCGTCCTTGGATATATCTTTCAAAAGCTTGGCCGTCGCTTGCTGACTTCCTTTGTGGCCGAAGGCGACCAGCGTTTGGGTGAATTTTACGGCGTCATGCCAAGACATTTCCCCGCCCGAATCCTGCGGCATGGCGAACATGGCCGTGCCGGTAGAAGGCGACATGCCGCAATAAACGGTGCCGTCTTCCATTTTATCGCCGATATTCGGGATGCGAATTTGAACCGCGCCGTTGTTATTGGCGGGCGACGCAAAAGGCTTGCCGTCCGGGCCAACGATAGCGATTTGGCTTGGATCGTTGACTTGAACCGTAATGCCGCTGGCGCTGAAAGTCGCTTTAATGCCGTTGCTGGATACCGTATTGCCTTGAACCGTCAAAGCCAACGGCGATTGAATTTCGACCGATTTTGCTTGCGCTGCGCTGCCCATAATTACCCTCTTTTATAATCCTTTAAGAACCATATTAATTCTTTTTCGGTTACAATATATCTTAAACTATGGATACCGTCAAGCAGTATCCTATCAAAAAAATGGGCTTAATTCCACCACTTTAACGACTATTTTGTCGCTCAAAAGCGGTCTTTTTTACATCAAAAAACGGTGAATGGATCGCCTCGAATAAAGGGGATTCTGCGCTTTACCCAGGATGGCGGGGATGGGCGAAAACCGCTTGACTATCCCGCTAAATTCTATATATTGCCCGTTCCTCAAGTTAGAGGGGCAGTTAAAAAAATTAGGTATTATCATGGCTAAATCGAACATCACATTGATCAAATTGCTCAGCACCGCTGGCACGGGTTTTTATTACACAAAAAAGAAAAACCCGCGCACCAAACCGGAAAAATTCCGTTTTTGGAAGTATGATCCCATCGCCGGCGAACATGTGGAATTCGAAGAAGCGAAATTGAAATAACCGAATATAAATTCAAAAAAACCCCGCATCAAAGCGGGGTTTTTTAATATGTGCATTTTTCGCATACGCGAAAAATTCTGTGTTAGCCCAAAGCGGCCTTTTTATCCGTAATAACCTTATTCCTCCCCTCGCCTTTGGCGCGGTACAATGCTTCGTCGGCGCGTTTTAATAATTCGTCGCCGGAAATTTTTTCGCCGCCCGCTTCGATCGAAGAAAGCCCGATGCTGATGGTAACGTCAATCGAATCGGTATTATTGATCGGCAGTTTTTCCGATGCAATCGATTGGCGCAAACGTTCGGCGATGATTAGGCCGATTTTACCGTCGGTTTCCGGCATGACGATCACAAATTCTTCGCCGCCCAAACGCGCCACCAGATCCATCGACCGCACATTATACGACAGGCGTTTAGAAATTTCTTTCAGCACCACATCGCCCGACGCATGGCCGTAAGTATCGTTGATCTTTTTAAAATAATCGATATCGATGGCCAGCATACATAATGGCTTGTCGGTTTTATGCGCCTTATCGATCAATTGCTGCACATGGCTTTCGAAATAACGGCGGTTATAAAGGCCAGTTAATGTATCGGTCAGCGCCATGGTCAGGCTGGCTTCGAAATTGCTGCGCAATAATTGCTGATACCGGCTGCGGCGCACTTGGATGCGCGTGCGCGCCAACAATTCATCCTTGTCCGCCGGCGTGATAATGAAATCATTGACACCCAGATCCAGCGCCTGCGCCAGGCGTTGTTTATCGTCATGATCGGCGAGCAATAAAATCGGCGTGTGGCGGGTTTTTTCCTGCGCGCGCATTTTCGAACACAGGCGCAACGTCGCATCTTCGTTATTGCTGGTCGAAATCATAATCAAATCGAACCAACGTTGTTGCGCCAACACAAAACCTTCGTCTGGATTGATCGCGCCTAAAATTTCATGCTCGTCCTCTGCCAAGGCTTCGACCACGTTCGCCGCATCAATGGGATTATGTTCGATTAACAATAATAATCCCTTGCGCCCGTCATCTTCGACTTCGTGCGACTGGATCACGCCGAAATGTTTGGCGGTACGGTCGCGCGCGCGCCATTCTTCGATCATCATCCGCAAGCGCATCAATGATCGCACGCGGGCGAATAGCGATACGTCTTGCACCGGTTTGGTTAGAAAATCGTCGGCGCCGGCCTGCAATCCTTCGACCCGGTCTTTGGTATCCGACAACGCCGTGACCAGAACCACCGGAATTTGCCGGGTGTCGGGGTTGGCCTTTAACTGGCGGGTGACTTCGAATCCGTCCATGCCGGGCATCATCACGTCCAACAGGATAATATCCGGCGCTTCGGTTTTCGCGATTGTCAGCGCGGTTTCGCCGTCCTGCGCCGTCACGACCTCGTAAAATTCATTGATCAGCTTTGCCTCGAGCAGGCGGACATTGGCAGGCACATCATCGACAACTAAAATACGTCCGGGCATGGGAAACTCAGGAACTGATTACTTTATAAACTTGGAAATGGTTTCCATAAAATTGACTATCGAAATCGGTTTTGCAATATACGCCTCGCACCCGCCCTCGCGGATTTTTTCTTCGTCGCCCTTCATCGCGAACGCGGTCACCGCAATCACCGGGATATGTTTCAATTCATTATCCTGTTTCAGCCAGCGGGTGACATCTAGCCCCGATACTTCGGGCAATTGAATATCCATCAAAATCAAATCGGGTTTATGTTCACGGGCCATTTTCATGGCTTCGTACCCGTCGCGGGTTTGGATCACGCCAAACCCGTGTGCTTCCAGCAAATCGTTGAAGAGCTTCATATTAAGCTCGTTATCTTCGACGATCATGATTTTTTTGGCGGCTTTGGCGTTCATGGAAATTCAATTATGACATAGGCAAACAATTATATTCCATGAAAAGGATTAACAGACCGTAGATATTTAACTGCAACGTGCAGATTTCCGCCGTTTGATATAAAAATTTTCCTATCGACGATGACATTTCCGGTTATTCCCGGCAATAATTGCCGTTCCACCCCCTGAAAACACCATATAAATCATTGAAATATAATGATTTATAATGGCACGGTATGTGCATATCCTAAATCAAGACGGAAGTTTTAGGGGAGATGAACATGAGTCCAGCAGCCTTTATCCAGGAATTCGAAAAAACCTTTCCAAACCTGCCTTTGGATTTCAACAGTTTCGCGCGCAAATTAAGCCGTATCGAAATCGATATGGAAGGCGAAGCCAAAGACACCCAGGAAGCGATCTTGCGCACCGCATTGATTGCCGTACGCGCGGCAGAACGCGAAATCGCCAAACAAAAAGCCCGCATCAACAAATTAGAAAGCCTGAGCAGCACTTGCGAGGCAACCGGTTTATTAAACCGCCGTGGATTTTACAAAGAAGTCGCCCGCGCCCTTTCCGGCGCCCGCCGCCGCAACAAAAAAGGCGTGCTGGTCATTTGCGATTTGGATGGATTTAAATCAATTAATGATACATACGGCCACGCCGCTGGCGACGAAGTATTGGTACAAGTTTCAGAATTGCTGATGCAACATGTGCGCAAATCCGATGCCGTTGCCCGTTTGGGCGGCGATGAATTCGCGATTTTAATGGTCGATGCATCCGCGGAAAAAGCCGCCGAACGCGCCCGCCAATTAAGCCTGATTATCAACGGATATTTAGTACGCTGGCAAGGCGAGACGATTCCAGTGACCGCCAGTTTCGGCCTGACCACGTTAGACCCAACCGCCAACGCCAGTGATCTCTACAAAGCCGCCGATCTGGCCATGTATGAACACAAACGCAATAAAAGCAAGAAAAGCGCTTAGATTTAAGACTTTGTCATAGCAGCGTGCGTTAGGGTTACTGCTGCGCCAGCAGGAAGCATCGTCAAGGGCTTCCATTCCGTTCCATTGAAACGTTCGATCGATTTTACCGGCAATGGTTCCGCGCCGATATATTTAATGGCATGCCCCGACTCTGTCGCCAGTCTTTGCAACAACTCCACCTTCGCCGCCGCAAATTCCGGGCTTAACGCGCACAGCCGATCGGTGATGCCCTGCAATATATTGGCATCGCGAACCATCCCTTCAGACGATTCTTTGGGTGAATCATACCGGTAACAGCGCGTCGCGGTGCGGCCTGGATACGGACAAACCAGCACTCCCCCTTCAAAGACCCGTTTAACGAGGAAAGTTTGCTCCGCTCCTGTATCATCCATATACGGCAATTGGTCGCCCACAATCGAATACAACAATGACGCATGCTGTCCTATTAATTCCATGACATGCGGCGCATTGGCTTCGTAATCGATGTCCCATTTTTTCGAATCGAAGTCGCATTCCACGCAAACCATAACGGGCTCGCCGGGTTGTTCCATAAATTTGACGGCATGATGCCGGGCCAATTGCGGCGTATTAAAAACATAAAATCCGGATTTTTGCCCACCCTGTCCGCGGCCGGTCGGTTTGGCTCCGCCCGCAAAACTGTGCAAGGTCGCGGATATATCGGTGCTGCGCGTACCATGGTAAAAAGATAAACAAGGCAAAGTCATAAAAACCAGATTAAGGCGACCTGGTTAATTTGTTATTAACCAAGCCAGTATAACTATAGTTTCTGGGTATAATATAAGGATAATCTTACCGGTTTTAGCCGCTAATACTTTACCTTTGGCATAGCGAGGCTTAGTTTTAAACTATGCAACAGATCAAATTCTTTCGGGTCATTTTTACAAACGAAGAAACGCCGGAAAAACATAATCCGCCGGCAACCGCGCGGGAACTCGCCGTGCCGGGAACATTTTTATATTCGAAATTGGATCCGGAAACGGCAGGCGATACCGAAAAAGTACGCAGCGTATGGTTTGGCACCGATAGCGAAGGTTTCGCACGCCTGGTTGAAATTGCCATGGTCAGCGCCAATGAATTTCAGCGCATGATCAACCGCCTCGCCCATTATCTGGTTGAACATAATTATGCGCCGGATTTGGGCACCGGGTTCGAACTCGCCCAGGAAGAAGCCGATCACACCCGCAAACTCGCCGATCGCGAACTTGGCACGGTAATGGTCATCGACCGCCAGATGAATAAATGGGGTGTCAGCGAAGCGTTTAAGACTGTACCGCGGAAGTAAGCCTTAAAACGTTACCCCTTGACAGATGTATCTTATAAAGATACATTTTGCATATGCCAAAACTCTCAAAATTGGATCAAGCACGTCTACAGCTATTTTCGCTGATCCCGCATTGCGCGCCGGAATTTAGAACAGCTCCTTGGCAACAATCCGTGGAATCAAAGCCCAATCCTTCCGCCACTCCTTGGATTATGTCTACGCAATATCAAAATAGTTGCTATGCCTATGCGCTCAACGATCCGGAAATATACCGCGATCCCACACCAGGAACCCGGCAACCCGCCTGGCCTGTACCCGGTATTAATGAAGGTCGACGCTTCAATATGGATGGCGTTACCAATGTCGATCTTCTCGAATTCGCAATAACCGACACACTGATATACGCAGGAATGGAAATGCCGCCGCTTCTTCCTGGAACGTATGTCGTTGCCGCTTTTACTTGTTTTGATAAATTGATAGATCCAGCGGAAAGCACGCGCGGAATGCATTTTTGCCGGATGGATCGCAATGGAACATGGTCCGAAAAAAACGGTACCGCACCGCCCAATAATACGCTGGACGGCAAAGAATTAATTTTTAATTTACAATATTACGCCGCTGATCATCGGGCCTATGATCAAATGCGATTGGTCGGTTATTTTTATGTGCCCAATTCCGGCGTTGCCATTGGCCGCCGCAGCAAAGTATTTTGCAATCCTACATCTATCGAAGCGAATCGCAAAACGCCGAAAACATCGGCGGATTGCATCACCGCTTATATTCAAGCAAGCAAAGACCGCAACCGCGCTGCCTAAGCCGCCTCGCCCGCTTTTTTCGCTGGCGGGAGTTTCAATTGAATATGCAATTCGCGTAAACGCAATGGGTCGACTTCGGCTGGCGCGTTCATCAACAAATCTTCGGCGCGTTGGTTCATTGGGAACGCGACTACTTCGCGGATGTTTGGCGTGTCGGCCAGCAACATTACCATACGGTCAATGCCGGGGGCCGAGCCGCCGTGTGGCGGCGCGCCGTATTTGAATGCATTCAACAAACCGCTGAATTTTTCTTCGACAACTTCTTTGCCGTAACCGGCGATTTCAAATGCCTTATACATAACTTCGGGCAAATGATTGCGGATCGCGCCGGACGATAATTCGATACCGTTGCATACGATGTCATATTGGAATGCCTTGATGGTCAAAGGATCTTTGTTGACCAATGCATCCATCCCGCCTTGCGGCATGGAAAATGGATTGTGGCTGAAATCGACTTTTTTCAAATCTTCGTTCCATTCATACATTGGGAAATCCACGACCCAGCAGAAACGGAACGCGTTTTCTTCGATCAGCTTTAAATCCTCGCCGATTTTTTTGATCGCGCCCGCGACCATTTTGCATGCGGCATCTTTTTTATCGCAGACAAAGAATACGGCATCGTTATCGGCCGCTTTGGTGATTTCTTTTAATTTGGCCAAACGCGGTTCATCGATGAATTTCGCAATCGGACCTTTGGCTGTGCCTTCGGCCAGCGTGATATAACCCAATCCCGGCGCGCCTTGCTCCTTGGCCCAATCGTTCAGTTTGTCAAAGAAACTGCGCGGTTGCGCGGCAACGCCAGGCACACGAATTGCGCGCACGACGGCGCCCTTTTCAATCGCGCCAGCAAAGGCTTGGAACGCGCTGCCACGGAATACTTCGGTGATGTCTTCGGCCGTCAATGGATTGCGCAAATCCGGTTTATCGCAACCCCAATGCAACATCGCATCGTCGTATTTAATCATCGGAAATGGAATTGGCGTGATTTTGCGGTGACCGCCAAATTCTTCAAACACGCCGCGCAAGATTGGCGAGATGGTGTTAAAGATGTCTTCTTGGGTCACAAAGCTCATTTCAAAATCGAGCTGATAGAATTCACCTGGGCTGCGGTCCGCGCGCGCGTCTTCATCGCGAAAGCATGGCGCGATTTGGAAGTAACGGTCGAAACCAGCCACCATCAATAATTGTTTGAACATCTGCGGCGCTTGCGGCAAAGCATAAAATTTGCCTGGATGCACGCGGGATGGAACCAAATAATCGCGCGCGCCTTCTGGCGAAGATGCGGTCAAAATCGGAGTTTGGAATTCGGTAAATCCGGATTCGATCATGCGGCGGCGCAGCGATGAAATCACGCGGGAACGCAGCACGATGTTGTTGTGAATGGCTTCGCGGCGTAAATCCAGGAAGCGGTAACGCAGGCGCGTTTCTTCCGGGAACTCCATATCGCTGTTAACTTGCAATGGCAATACGTCTGAAACGGAGTTAATAACCAAATCTTCGATCACCAATTCCACTTCGCCGGTTGGCGATTTGGCGTTCACGGTGTCTGGTGTGCGGGCAACCAATTTACCGGTTACGGTGATCACGCTTTCGCTGCGCAGATCGGCGGCTTGTTTGAATAATTTGCTATCGCTGTTAATGACGCACTGGGTCATGCCGTAATGGTCGCGCAAATCGATGAACAGCAATTGTCCATGGTCGCGCATACGATGTACCCAGCCGGACAGGCGAACCTGCGCTCCGACATGCGATTTCCGCAATTCCCCGCAAGTATGTGTGCGATATTGATGCATTATTCATTCTCCGCTTTATATTTCTGTACCAAACCGCTATAGATACTATGTTTTTACGATGTTTCCAACCCCCTTTTGAGGAAGGGTAATAGCGTATAGGGTAGTAGGGTAATAGGAACTGGCTTTCTTATTACCCTACTACCCCATTACCCTATACCCTATTACCCTGATGATCATTACGACTACCGCCGATCTCTCCCGCCACTGCGTCGCCTGGGCCAAACAACCCTATATCACCGTCGATACCGAATTTATGCGGGAAAAAACATACTGGCCGATTTTGTGCCTGATCCAGGTGGGCGGAATGGATGGCGCGGTCGCGATCGACCCATTGGCCAAGGATCTGGATTTAACGCCATTTTTCGATGTAATGCGCAATGAATCTGTGATCAAGGTATTTCACGCCGCGCGGCAGGATATCGAAATTTTTGTCAAAATGATGGGATCCGTCCCCCACCCCGTGGTCGACACGCAAGTCGCCGCGATGGTCACCGGATTTGGCGAGCAAGCCAGTTACGAAAGTTTAGTGCAAAAATTATGCGGCCAGCAAATCGATAAATCGATGCGGTTCACCGATTGGTCGCACCGCCCATTATCCAAGGCGCATATTGAATACGCGATGGGTGATGTTACGCACTTGCGCGTGGTATATGAAAAAATTTACGACAAGGCAAAAAATTCCGGGCGTTTGGAATGGATGCTGGAAGAAATGAATGATCTAACGGATCTCGCCACTTATCAATTGGACCCTTATAAACAGTGGGAAAGAATCCGCGCCCGCGCGCAAAAACCAAAATTCATGGTTGTTTTGCGTGAATTGGCCGCTTGGCGCGAAATCGCGGCGCAAGCGCGCAACGTGCCGCGCGGGCGGATTTGCAAGGACGACGCGTTATTGGAAATCACCGCGCACCCGCCGCATGAAATTTCCGATTTTGAAAAATACCGCCACGCGCGCGGCATGATCGCCAACCGCGACAAGCCGGAAATTATCGATGCTTGCAAACGCGCCCTCGCCATTCCACAAAATGAATGGCCGCATGTGGAAACGCCGCGCCAATTGACGCAACAACAATCGGCGTTGGGCGAATTATTGCGCGTGTTGTTGCGGATTAAATCGGATGAACATGGCGTTGCCGGAAAATTGATCGCCACATCGGACGATATCGATCAAATCGTGCGGCATCAGGACGATCATTGCCACGCGCTGCGCGGTTGGCGCATGGAAGTATTCGGCAAGGACGCCATTTCCCTGCGCGAAGGTAAGCTGGCACTCAGCATCGATAAAAAAGGATTAAAACTGCTTAACGTGTAGAGCGACCTTTTTGCACGATCAACGACCGCAAATTCAAAGTATCTGCTAACGCCTTGAATCGTTTCGGCACTTCTTCGCCGCCGGCGACGGCCATTTTTTTCGGCACATGCAATTCCATTCGCCCGCGACGCACGCTGAAATCCAGCTGCGATAAAATGCCCGGCGCGCCGCCGCATAACGTATCGGCGAAACGCAATCCAGTACCCAATTGCATAGCCAGATTTAAATCCGCCGCGTTGCATAATTTTGCCACGTCATTGGGCAATCTGTCTTTTTTCCCCGCATAGCGACTGTAACAACAGGCGGCAATGAACACGCGATCGGCATGGGTAACGGCCAATAACGGCGCATGCAGCAGACGATGGAAAATTTGCTTGGCGCGTTCTTCGGGGTGGTCGGCCCAGCCAATATCGCTCATCCAGCAAGCGGCACGGAACAAACGTTGTTTATCCGCGGAAAGTTTGCCGGCAATCGGCCCTAAAAACTCAAACACCTCATCGCCGTTCAATTCAAAACGATTATTGCGCCGCGCCAGTCCTTCGCACGTCGCCAGCAATAAATCACGCTCGCGCATGAAACGGCGATCATGATCATAAGCAATGCCTTCGCGTAATCCATAGGTGGAAAAGCAGATCTCGCCAAAATTCGCCGCATCAAATAATTGCAATAAAACTGCGGCGGCATATGGAATGGCGGCAATGCGGTTTTTTGCAATGCCAATTTCCTCGGCGCGTTTTTTCCACCGGCTACTACTGCGACATTGCTTTAAAAACCGGACAAAATCGGCGCGCGGAACAGTATAATTATGCACCACATGCAATGGATAACCGCGCATGTCCATATGCAGACGTGCCATCGCCCGAAATACGCCGCCCACGGCATAAAATGTTTTTTTCTGCCCTGCTTTTTTCAACCATTTATGATTGGCAAAATCTGCAGCAATTTTTTTATCGAGCTTTTCCGGCTTTAAACCCAAATCCGCCAGATTTAAAGGGCCGTGCTGTAAACTGATGCGTTTTTTAATGCGGCCGGATGCAACCCCGACCAATTCCATCGATCCGCCGCCCATATCGCCGACGATTCCAGCAGCCTCTGGAAATGCAGAAACAACCCCCAGGGCGGATAATTTCGCTTCTTCCTTGCCGCTGATGATCCGAATATTAAGACCGGATTTTTTGCGCGCGTCCTTCACAAATTTTGCGCCGTTACGGGCGCTGCGAACCGCGGCGGTGGCAACAACGGTGATATTTTTCACCTTCATTTGCTTGGAAAGATTGGCAAACCGCTCCAGCAATAAATGTGCCTCTACAACGCCATCAGGATTCAGTATTCCGGTCTTGCCTAAATTTTTGCCAAGGCTGCAGCTGGCCTTTTCATTGAACAGCGGCATGGCCGACCGGCCGCGTTCATAAACGATCATCCGCACCGAATTCGATCCGATGTCGATCACCGCATATCGTGGGCGGTTCGGCATTATTTCTTGTGCCTTAGGCGCAGCACTTTTTTGCTGCCGCGTTTGACATTGCCGCCCTGGCCCGACAGGCTTGGGTGGGTTAGGAAATATTCATGCGCCGAAAATGGCGGCATGTCGTTTTTGATGCGGTGATAAGTTCCATCGGAATGCAGCATCCAGGATTGCTGGTTATCCTGCAAATTGGCCCATAAAACCTGATTCAAAACCTGTTCATGCACGGTGGTGTTATCCAGCGGCACCATGACCTCCACCCGGCCATTTAAATTGCGCGGCATCCAATCGGCGGAAGACAGATATACTTTTGCTTGGGGCGATGGCAATCCATTGCCATCGGCGAAACACATGATCCGCGCATGTTCGAGGAATCTTCCCACAATGCTGCGCACGCGGATGTTTTCCGACAATCCCGGAACGCCAGGACGCAGACAACAAATGCCGCGAATAATCAATTCGATTTGCACGCCGGCTTGCGAAGCACGATACAAGGCATCGATAATTTCCGGATCGACCAGCGAATTCATTTTCGCCCAGATTGCGCCCTTTTTCCCGGCTTTGGCGTGCGCGGCCTCCGCATCGATCCAGCCGAGCAATTTTTTGCGCAAGAACATCGGCGCGATCACCAGTTTTTCCATTTTTTCCGGCTGGGCATAACCGGTCATAAAATTGAACAACCGCGCCGTATCGTGGCACAATACCGGATCGCAGCTGAACAAAGATAAATCCGAATAAAATTTCGATGTGACGGGGTTATAATTGCCGGTGCCCAAATGCACATAGGACCGCAATTCCTCGCCTTCTTTCCGCACCACCAACGAAACCTTGGCATGGGTCTTCAGATCCAAAAATCCAAACACCACCTGCGCCCCGGCCCGTTCCAAATTTTTGGCCCAGCGTATATTGGCCTCTTCGTCAAACCGCGCCTTTAATTCCACCATCACGGTAACGGATTTTCCCGCCTCCGCCGCGTCGATTAGCGCGCGCATAATGGGTGAATCCTGGCTGGTACGGTATAAAGTCTGGCGGATCGAAATCACATCGGGATCGTTCGCCGCTTGTTGTAAGAAATGCACCACCGAATCGAAACTTTCATACGGGTGATGCACGATAAAATCTTTGGCGCGGATCGCGGCGAAACAATCGCCGCCGAAATTGACGATACGTTGCGGATAACGCGAAGTGAAGGACGGATATTTCAAATCGCTGCGTTCGATGCGGTATAATTCGTTCAGATCCATAAGGCCAATCAAGCCTTCGACATCGAGCGTATCTTCGTTTTCCGTGCCCAATTCGCGCACCAGGAAACTTTCCAAATCTTTCGGCATGCCGCGCGCGTAAATCAGGCGGATAACCTCGCCCCGGCTGCGTTTTTTCAGGAAGTTTTCGAAAATACTGACCAAATCCTCGGCCTGTTCCTCGATCTCGGTTTCCAAATCGCGCAGGATGCGGAAAATGCCGTGGCCCAATACCGTAAAGCCTGGAAACAATTTATCGAAAAACAAACTTATTACATCTTCGAGCAGCGCAAAACGATGGCCATCTTTTCCAGCCAGCTTGATGAAACGGTTGATTTGGCGCGGCAACAAAATGATCGCGCGCATGGTTTTGTCTTTTTTCTCTTGCTTTAAATGCAGGATAATCGCCTTGGATTTATTCGGCAAAAACGGAAATGGATGCGCGGGATCGATCGCGAGCGGTGTTAGGACCGGGAAAACATGACTCATAAAATAATCTTCCAGCCAGGTTTTTTGCGGGCCGGTCAGATTTTTTAATTGTGAGATGCTGATATTATTATCGTTCAAATCGCCTTGCAGATCGACCCAGGCTTTTTGCGCCTCGACATTTAACGCGTGCACGGCTTCGTTGATCATCTGCAATTGCTGGCTGATGCTGAATCCATCGTCGCCCACCGCATCTTGACCACTACTTAGAATATCTTTTAAACTGGCGATGCGGACATTGGTAAATTCATCCAAATTATTGCCGACGATAGACAGGAATTTTACCCGTTCCAAAACCGGCGTTTTTTTATTTTGTGCTTCTTCCAGAACGCGGCGGTTGAATGCGACCGACGATAATTCGCGGTTCAAAAAACGGCGCGGGCTTTGCAAATCGATGGGTTCGGCAGCTGGTTTTGATTTATGTTCGGTCATATTTTATCCGGGACATCGTTTGCGGCGAAATGCCGGTCTAATTCTTTGATGATATCACGCGCCAATGATACCGTTACCCGGCGTTTCATTTCCAGGGAAAACTGATCCGCCATGTCCACAAAGGCCTGGATTGCGGCATAAGAACGGTTTAGCCGTACTACCGCATAGTCAATCACCCCCGGATCGACCAGCATTTGCCGGTCGGCGAATTGTTTGGTCATCAGCATCGCCAGCATTTCTTGATCCGGCGTAGCGATAGCAATTTGCGGCAAGGCGTTGAGGCGCGAGGATACATCCGGCAATTTCACATTCCATTGCGAAGCAGGCGCGCGAGCCAACAACAATAACGATCCATTATTATTTTTCGCGGAATTTAGTGTGTGAAATAATAATTGCGGATTGGAAAATTGATCCGCATCGTCGATCACCAAGGCTTTGAATTTTTGCGCCAGCGCGATAAAATCATTTTCAGAAAGGCTGGGATCTAAAAAAACCGCTTGCGATTTTTCCGCCCAGATATGCGCCAAATGCGTTTTGCCCGATCCCTTGGGCCCGTAAATCACGCTGGCATAAGATCCCCAATGCGGCCAGGATTCCACCCATTGCAAGGCGGTCTGATTGCTGGGATTGACGGCGAAATTATTCCGCCGCATCGATACGGCATGCGGCCATTCAAAACTGATTTGCCGCCCGGCCATGGTTACTTGCGCCCCTTATATATCGGACTGTCTTTATATTGCCCGATCACAAAGCGGAACAGCACGCCCAAGGTTGCCGCCACCGGCACCGCCAATAAAATCCCGACAAAACCAAACAGGCTCCCACCCGCCATCAAGGCAAAGATGATCCACACCGCATGCAATCCCACGCGGTCGCCAACCAGGCGCGGCGATAACACATAACCTTCTAAAATTTGACCAACGATAAACGTGCCCAAAACCAATCCCACCGAAAACCAATCCGGGAATTGTTTCACCGCAACCAGCATACTGATCAACAATCCAAGTCCCGATCCGAAATACGGCACGAACGACATCAATCCGGTGAACAAGCCGATGGTCAAGCCGAATTCAAGGCCGATGACGCTTAGGATCGTGGCGTAAAACGCGCCCAGGCAAAAACACACCATGCCCTGTCCGCGCACAAATCCGGACAAGCAATCATCGATCAATTCGATTTGTTGGCGGATAATGGTCGCCTCCCCGCGCGGCAACCAGCTGTCGACCTTAGCGACGATCACATCCCAATCGCGCAGCAAATAATAAGACACGATCGGTGTTACGATCACCACCGAAAACAGCGACAATAAAATCGAACCGCTTTCGATCACTTTGCCGAACGCGCTGTCCAGAATCGTCAGCGCGGTAGACACTTGTTTGCCAGCGAGATCCTTAAGGCTGGCAGGATCTTGGTTTACTTCGGTCAGCAAGGGTTCATAATAAGGCCGGATCAATTCGATAAGATTGGCCAAATATTGCGGAAAGGCCTGCACGATACTGCGCACTTGGCTTTGCAATACGGGAACCAGCAACGATATAATCGCCACAATGATAAAGGTAAAAATCGTCAGCGCGATCAGGGTGCAGGCGCTGCGCGTGAAAACCTTGCGCCAACCTTTACGTTTGCCCAGTTTTTCGAGGCGATCCACGGTTGGATCGAGCAAATAGGCAATCACAAACCCCAACACAAATGGCAACAAAATATCTTGTAAAATATACAACGCGCCCAGGGTCAGGATCGCAATCGAAGCCCAAAACCAAACCGCTAATTTCTTATCCGCTCTTAATACCATTTAATTCCCCATTTATAATGGCTGTAACAGCCAAATTTGCGCGCCCTGCGTCAGAGCAAAATTGTATCGCTGAAACAATGCGGCAAGGTCGCCGGTATTATCGCTGACGTCCAGCGATAATTGCGCGACATCCTTGGTCATCGCGCGCAAGTGAATCTTGCGCATTTCATCCATAGCTTGCAAGCGTTGCCATAAATTGACAAAATTGCCCAAATCCGGCACTTGCACCATCACATCGACAGTTTTGACATCGCCCAGATTCGCCGCCGCTTTTTCTTTCCAGTTTTCTTCGATCGCCGACAATAAATTTTGCGCCGCCATCCCGAACACATCCGCCAAATTGGTGTTCGGCGGCGCTTCATATTCCAATTTGACCGGCGCCGATTGAATGGTCGGCGAGATATTTTCCGCGATCATTTTGACCCGCGTCACGGTTCCAGCCGCGCTGTTATACACGTCCAACGACGCCTTGACCAATAACACTTGCGCAACGCCATGTTGCGCGGCGAGTTGCAATAAACGGTCCCGGTTCGGTTCCGGAACGATGTCGGATGTTTGTATTTGCACACTAGGCAATGGAACTTTGATCGGAACCAGGCCATAGGATTTCGTATCTTGAATTTTACGCCATACGGATAACCATAAACTGTCTTCTTGCAATAACAGCCATTGGTCGCCGCGATTATAAACCGGGATCACCAAAAACGGCGCACTAGCGGCGGTGGTATAAGACACATCCTGGTTTTCCAAAAATGCTTCGACCAAAGCGGATTTAAAAATCACCGTCACATCGGCGCTGTATTTGCTGGCCGTCGTGCGTTCGTTGCGCAATTCCACCGCCTGGACCCATTTTTGCACGGGCTGCGATGATAATTTCTTAATTTGCTCCGCATTCGATTGCGCGACCAGGCGTTTCAACAAAATTTGAAATGCGTCTTGGCGCGCCTGTTGTAATGCCTTGGATTTGGCGGTATTGGCATCGGCCGCTTCTACCTCGACATGAACGCCGGTCACGGTAAATACCGAATCCGCGCCTTGCGCCTGCGCGAACGGGGCTGTGCCCCACCAGCCGGCCAGCATTATAAAAACGAAACAAATAGCGATTTTCAGGTGTTTCATGCACAAATTAAAGTTGGAATTTATGGCGGTTTTAGGGTAGATTCAGCGTCCTGCAATGTAGGCCAAATTGGCCCCATTGCCTAGTCGATAATAAGGAATTTACCGTACATGATGCCGATGAAACGCACTTATAAACAATCCGGAGTCGATATTGACGCCGGCAATACTCTGGTAGAAGTGATTAAGCCTTTGGCGCGTGCAACAGCCCGCCCCGGCGCGGACGGAAGTTTGGGCGGATTTGGCGCCATTTTCGATTTGCGCGGCGCCGGATATCAGGACCCGTTGTTGATTTCCACAACCGATGGCGTCGGCACCAAATTAAAAGTTGCCATCGAATTCGGCAAACATAACACCGTCGGTATCGATCTGGTTGCCATGTGCGTCAACGATTTGATCGTGCAAGGCGCGGAACCGCTGATCTTTTTGGATTATTACGCCACCGGCCAGTTGGATGTGGCTACCGCCCGTGAAGTCATCGCCGGAATCGCCAATGGATGCCGTATGGCCGGATGCGCCCTGGTTGGCGGTGAAACCGCCGAAATGCCGGGCATGTACGCGCGCGAAGATTATGATCTTGCGGGATTCGCCATCGGCGCGGTCGAACGCAATATGTTATTGACCGGCAGCAATGTTAAAACCGGCGATGTGATTTTGGGTCTGGCATCCAGTGGGATTCATTCCAACGGTTTTTCGTTGGTGCGTAAAATTGTCGGCGATGTCGGTTTCGATTATCGCGGCAGCGCGCCATTTGCCAAAGACCAATTATTGGGCGAAGCGTTATTGACCCCAACCCGCATTTATGTGCAAAGCTGTTTGCCATTGGTGCGTCAGCAAAAATTAAAGGCCCTCGCGCATATCACCGGCGGCGGTTTGGTTGAAAATATTCCGCGCGTATTGCCGAACGCGGCCTGCGCCGAAATCGATTTGGCGGCGTGGCAATTGCCACCTGTGTTCCAATGGTTGATGAAGACCGGCGGCGTTCCGGTTGATGAAATGGTGCGCACGTTCAATTGCGGCATCGGCATGATCGCCGTGGTCGATGCGGACGAAGCCGATTTCGTAACGAAGGCATTGCAAAATTCCGGCGAAACCGTTTATCGTTTGGGCCAAATCGTTTCGCGCCCTGAAAGCGGACGCAGTGTGAATTTGCTAGGTCTTGAGGCCGCGTGGGTATGATCCGCGTCGCGGTCTTAATTTCCGGCCGTGGCAGCAATATGCACGCCCTGCTCCGCGCTTGCGCGGGTGAGATTCCGGATATTTTGATCGATCAAGCCGAAATCAAATTGGTTTTATCGAATATCCCAACCGCCCAAGGGCTCGACATCGCCAAACAATATAAAGTGAAAACTGGCGTTCTGCCCCATACCGGTTATAAAGAACGGCGCGATTACGATGCGAAAATCACCGAAATTTTACGCGCCAATCAAATTGATCTGGTTTGCCTGGCCGGATTTATGCGATTACTAAGCCCTGAATTCTGCGCCGAATGGCAAGGCAAGTTAATCAATATCCACCCGTCTTTATTGCCCGCGCACAAAGGCCTTGATACTCATAAACGCGCCCTGGCCGCGGGCGATGCGCATCACGGATGCACGGTACATTTCGTGACCGCCGAAATGGATGCCGGCCCCATTATATTGCAACAATCCGTGCCGATTTTACCGAGCGACGACGAACAAACCCTGGCATCCCGTGTATTAATGGCGGAGCATCAATGCTACCCCATGGCGCTGAAATTGCTGTCCGAAGGCAAATTACAGGTGACAGGCAATAAAGTTGTGGTAAATAGTTAAACAGAAATTACGGAGAACCCTCATGGCCAATCCCCAAGCAAAAAACAATAGCGCTTATTACGACAACAATAAAAAAACTTATGATACGTTTTTGCGCATGACCGTGATCAGCATTGTCTGCATCATTATCGTATTGGCCGGTATGGCGATATTTTTGGTTTAAAATACTACCACACTATCAATTAAGCTTTTTCATTTCCTTTATTACGGAATGCTCTTGTGATTAGGGCTGCCATAGGATTAAAGCCTTTCAGCCCTTTATCACGGCCGCCAAAACGAAAGGCCACATTGACTTTTTGAAAAGTGATAAAATCCGTTTGTTCTGGATCGAGATTTAATAATACCGCCCCTGTTTTTATTACGCGCTTTACCAACGCTTCGTGCCAGTCAATCTGCCGTTGCCACAAGGCTCTTTTCGTAGCATCTCCCGGCAAATTCTCTTTTCTCCACTTTGCGAGTTCATACTGAGCGCTGGCTACCCCATCCAATTCCGCAATAGCAATCCCTTCCGATAGGCCTTCACTGATTCTTTCCAGTACGCTGGGAGAAAAACGCAGCGTCGTTTTCTTTGGTGCAGCTTTACCAATCCAGGTTACGGGAAACTCTACTCCAGCCGAAAATGCCAACCCGCTGGATTGATCTTTGAACCCTGCTTTTTCACCCACATCGAATTCACATTTATCCCACATTTCTTTTAACCATCGATCAATTAATCGCTGCTCGGCATTGCCCCGCATCAAAATCGCTTTTTGATAACTGTGAAATGTATATTCTGTGGTTAACCCATATAAAAATTCATGCGTTCTTTTGGCCAATGCAACCCAAAAATGCACGGCGTCCTGATCTGGTGCCAAAGGTTGACTCATGGCTCCCCGGATTTCGGCGCTGGTTTTGCTAGTGTTTTCACCCGCAAGACAAACGTCTATATACCCAAGCGCGCTGGAGATTAGTGGTGGTAAGAATTTTTCAGGTAAATCAGTTGGATTTTCTTGCAAACAAAAATCTTCTATTCGCGCATGAAAATGCGCAATCGCACAGAAACCTATATTTGCCAACAATAGGTCGAAACTATTCCAAAAGGGGTAAATCGCGTCGCGTGGTAACTCGACTGTGAAATCAATTCCGAGCGCCTCAGCAATCGCCGGGGCCTGTCCAATACTAGATTTCATGGATTGCGGATAAGTGACATCACGCCCTTGCTTCTCTTGCGCATAGGTTGTGGCAAAACGTTCCACCATTTCCAGCGGCGGCAATCCTTGCAATTGTCCTTCTTCGATCATGGTGAGATCCTAATTTCATATTCTTAAAAAGTCAAACATATATCTTAATAGGATATATTATATTGGTTTGTCATTTGCTCCAAAAAACCAATTATCGGCCACCCACCAAGTCTGTTTGACAATTCCTAGCAATTGCTTTCTTATGGATTAGATTCTCTTTATCTTTTAATTCCTCGCTTAGGGAACGGCGCGGTTGCATTACGATCTCCCCCTTTTAACCACCATCGCCTTGGGATTCAGCGCAGCATTTATTTGCGGCTTGATCGCGGCGAAACTGCGCCTGTCGCCGATTGTCGGCTATTTATTGGCCGGGATTTTGATCGGCCCACACACACCGGGGTTTGTCGCCGATACCAGTATCGCCGAACAATTGTCGGAATTGGGAATCTTGCTGTTGATGTTCGGCGTGGGGTTGCATTTTTCGATCCGCGATTTGATGGAAGTACGCCGCATCGCTCTGCCCGGCGCGATTGCGCAAATCGCCGCCGCCACCATTTTGGGCGCGATCATGGCGCATTTCTGGGGTTGGAGCTGGCAAAGCGGATTGATGTTAGGCCTTGCGTTGTCGGTTGCCAGCACCGTCGTTTTGTTACGTGCGCTGGAACATCATAATTTACTGCAGACCGCGAACGGCAATATCGCTACCGGCTGGCTGATTGTCGAAGATATTTTCATGGTACTCGCCTTGGTATTGATTCCATCGCTAGCAGCCGTTGGCGATGTTGTGGGCGATGCTGGCACCATAGTTTGGAAAATGGCCATGGCGGTTGGGAAAATTGGCCTATTCATCGCCTTTATGATTTTGGTGGGACGGCGGGTTTTGCCATGGCTGCTGATGACGGTGGTGCGCACGCGGTCGCGGGAATTATTTACGCTTTGCGTTTTTGCGGTCGCGATGGGATTTGCATTTGGCGCGGCTAAATTATTCGGCGTGTCGTTTGCGCTGGGTGCATTTTTCGCAGGCATGATGATCCGCGAATCGGAATTGTCGCAAGAAGCCGCCGACAAGGCCTTGCCATTGCAAGACGCGTTCGCGGTTTTGTTTTTCGTATCGGTCGGGATGCTGTTCAATCCTGGGGTGCTGTTGGAATCGCCGTTAAAAATATTGGGCGTGCTGGCGATTATTCTGGTGGGTAAATCGATTGCCGCGAATGCGATCATATTGGCATTCCGCTATCCGTTGAAAACGGCGTTGATCGTTTCCACGGGTCTTGCGCAAATCGGCGAGTTTTCTTTTATCTTAGCGAGCATTGGCGTTGGGTATGGCATCTTCCCAGCAGAAGCGCGTGATTTAATCCTGGCTGGCGCATTGATTTCCATTTCCCTAAATCCGGCGATTTTTCATATCAACGAATTTTTATATGACTGGATTATGCGCACGCCGAAAATCGCGCGTCTATTTCCGAACGAAGACCCGCAATATTCCATCCCGCATCAATCGGGCCATTTTGCAATTCTTATCGGATGCGGCCGCGTTGGTTCGCATATTTTGCAAAGCATACGCGGATCGATCATCAATATAATTCCCGTCGAACAAAACCGGGAAAAAGCCGATGTGTTGCAACAGGCCGGATGGCATGTGGTGGTGGGTGATGGCACCCATTCGAAAACCCTGCGCCAGGCTGGTATCGACAAAGCATCTGCCGTTATTGTCGCCGTGCCGAACCCATTCGAAGCGCGCAAAATCGTCGAAGCCGCGCGTGCCTGCCGCCCCGATATCAAATTATTGGTCCGCGCCCGCAATGACGTGGAAATGGCCTATTTCAATGAACAAGGCGTCGATCTTGCGATCATGGGCGCGCGCGAAGTGGCCAGCCGCATGGTGCAGTTTTTATATTTTCTGCATGACAATGACGAAGACCGGATTTTAAATCCAACATAAAAAAACGCAGCCCTAAACGGCTGCGTTTCTTATTAATCTTGGAAATTATTAGCCAACAATTTCGTCATTCTTGAAGAAATGGCCGATTTCGATTTTCGCGTTATCCAAGGAATCGGAACCGTGTACCGAATTCGCTTCGATCGATTCGGCGAATTCCTTGCGGATCGTGCCGGGGTTGGCGTTGGCCGGGTTGGTTGCGCCCATGACTTCGCGGTATTTGGCAACCGCATTGTCGCCTTCTAATACTTGGACCACTACGGGGCCAGAGGTCATGAATTTGCACAAATCTTGGAAGAATGGGCGTTCTTTGTGGACGCCGTAAAATGCTTCGGCTTGCGCTTGGGTCATTTGGATGCGTTTTTGCGCGATAATGCGCAGGCCTGCATCTTCGATCTTGGCGTTAATTTTGCCAGTCAAGTTGCGGCGGGTTGCATCCGGTTTCAGAATAGAAAAAGTACGTTCGATAGCCATTGCCATTTTGTCCCTCAAATTAAATAATTGCTGCGGTGCTTATAAAGCGAAAAAGCCCCGAAATCAAGGGGTATTTGCGCTATTCTATAAATGCCTAGAATTACTCGTGATTATCGGCGATCCAATGGTTCAACAGGCGTACACCGTATGCCGTTGCGCCTTTGGGTGTGACGCCATGATCTTTTTTCGACCACGCCGTTCCAGCGATATCAAGATGCGCCCATTTGACGCCTTTTTGCACGAACCGGCCGAGGTAGTGGGCGGCCGTGGCGCTGCCTGCCTCGCGGCCATTGCCGATATGTTTCAAATCGGATTGGAATCCGTCCAGCTCCCGGTCATAGGCTTCGCACATCGGCATACGCCATAAACGCTCGCCAGTCGCCTCGCCCGCTGCCGTCAATTGTTTGGACAACGTATCGTCGTTGCTGAACAGCCCGGCGAATTCATGACCCAGCGCCACTAAAATCGCACCGGTCAAAGTCGCCAGATCCACCATTACGCTTGGTTTAAATTTCTGCTGTACATGCCACATGATATCGCACAACACCATCCGCCCTTCAGCATCGGTATTCAATACTTCGACGGTTTGGCCCGACATGGTGGTCACAATATCGCCCGGACGCTGCGCGTTTCCATCGGGCATATTTTCAACCAGCCCCACGATACCTATCACATTCACCTTGGCCTTGCGCCCGGCCAGCGCCATCATCGCGCCCGTCACCGCGCCCGCGCCAGCCATATCCCATTTCATTTCTTCCATCCCAGCAGCGGGCTTGATCGAAATACCGCCAGTATCGAACGTTACACCCTTGCCGACCAAGGCAATCGGCCCGGCTTTACCTTTGGATTTTGCGCCGTTGTACTGCATGATCGCAACGCGTGCCGGGCGTACACTGCCCTGCGCCACACCAAGCAAAGCGCCCATTTTCAAGGCTTTGATTTGCTTCTCATCCAACACTTCAACTTTGATGCCTAACTTGGTCAATTTCTTGATTTCTGCGGCAAAGCTTTCCGGATAGAGCACATTCGGCGGCTCGTTCACCAGATCGCGGGTGAAATTCACGCCATCAGCGATTTTCGATAATGTTTCGAATTGCGATTTCGCGCCAGCCGATTTGCCAGACATCACATTCAAATTTGTCAGGGCCGGTTTATCTTCTGGTTTGTCTTTGGTACGGTATTTATCAAACCGGTACGAACGAAGACGCGCGCCGATGGCGAAGTGCGCCGCCATTTTGCCGGCATCCATTTTCGCTTTTGCAAATCCATCAATTGCCACCGATACCGATTTATCGGTTCCTTTGGCCACATATCCAACCAGATTACCGCCCAAAGCCTCCGCCTGAAACGCGGTCAATTCCTCCGGCTTGCCAAGGCCCATCAAAATAATCTGGCTGACATCCATGCCGCCCGGGGCCAGGATGGTCAAAAATTGATGCCGTTTGCCGGTGAATTTGCTGGCATCCATCGCCCGTTTCACCAGACCCTTATGGTCCTTGTCGATTTTGGCGGCGGATGGGGATAAACCCTTGCCTTCATATACGCCAACGACATATGCGCCATGATCGGGGGTGCCTAAACCGGCAAAAGCAATTTTCATGAGAAATCCTTTGGAAATAATGGGTTTTATAGAATTTCTCTTAAGATAACGAAAAATTTTGGCGCAATCCAGGCCTGTGAACAAATATTTGTAAATACTGGAAAAACCGATGCAAAAAGGCTAGATTCGCCGGATGTTTCGAAACCTGTCCAGGCTCGATCGATATTTGATGCGTCAAATCGCGGTCGCGGCCAGCGTGATTACCCTGTCCCTAACCTTCATCGTCTGGATTACCCAGTCGTTGAAACTGGTTGATTTTATTGTCAACCGGGGGATTCCGGTATCAACTTTTATCTATCTCGCGCTGCTGACCTTGCCAGGGTTATTGCCGGTGATTTTGCCACTGACTGTTTTCGCCGCTGTTTTATTTATTTTCTACCGCTTGAATTCAGACAGCGAATTGGTGGTGATGCATTCCGGAGGACTAAGCGCCTGGCGGATCAGCCGTTCGCCATTGATTTTCGCGATGATTATCACTGTATTCACTTATGCGCTGACACTGTATCTAACGCCGCAATCCTATACCGCGTTTAAAAATTTGCAATTCAGATTGCGCAACGATTATTCCCTTACGCTACTCGAAGAAGGTGTGTTCACCCAAGTATCCAAGGGCATCACCGTATTCATCCGCGAACGCAAATCCGATGGATCGTTGCACGGCATCGTGGTGCATGATAACCGCAACAGCAATCAGCCGGTAACGGTGCTGGCCGAAAGCGGATTTTTAAGTCTGCAAAAAGGTGACCCGGTGATTTCGGTTACCAAAGGCAGCCGCCAAGTATTGAACAAAAAAAGCAACACCGTATCGATGCTGTATTTCGATTCCTATACGCTGAATTTGAATCAAATCATGAATACCGAAAGCGCGGATCGCGCCGCCGATGCCAAAGAAATGGGAATGGCTGATTTATTGTTCCCTGCCCCCGGCACGGAACCGCGAACCAAAATGCGGTATCAAGCCATCGCGCATCAACGCCTGACCAGCCCGCTTAGCATTCTGGTATTTTGCCTGATCGCATTGGCGGCATTCCGGCAATGCATGCCGCGCCGCCAAGGTTCGACATTGCGATTGGGCGCCACCATTGGCCTGGTCGTCGGATTGCAAGGATTGTTTTTGGTTTTATACAATATGCTGGGTTCTTATTCCGGCGGGATATTTTATTTATTGCTGGCGCTGAATTACTTGCTGCCGCTGGGCATTATTTTTTATTGTTTATATTTGCTGCAATTGTTGCCCCGTTTTGGCGCAACGGTTGCCGCGATCCAAGCGGCGGAGGCGTAAATTATGCGCGTACTCGACCGTTTACATTTATATTTGGCGCGCCAGTTTTTCAAAGGCTTTTTCACCGTCTATATGGGATTGGCGTTCGTGGTTTTATTGTTCGATTCGGTCGAATTGATGCGCCGCGCATCGGGACGGGAATTTGTGCCGTTCCGCACCATCCTGGAAATGGGACTATTGAAATTGCCGCAAATGATGGAAATGTTGTTGCCGTTCGTGTTTTTATTCGGCGCGATGTTCGCGTTCTGGCGATTAAACCGGTCGCATGAATTGGTTGTCATCCGCACCGGCGGCGTTTCGGTGTGGCAGTTTTTAAAACCCGCCCTGGCCGTGGCCGCATTGTGGGGCGTGATGCAAGTATCGTTGTTCAACCCGTTTTCGGCCGCGCTGTACGCCAAATATTCGCAGCTCGAGGCGAAATATTTCGAACGCGGTATTTATCAATCCTTCATTTCGACCGACGGTCTGTGGATCCGGCAAATCGAAACCGATTTTACCATGATCCTGCACGCGAATATCGTCGAACCGGATTTGTCGTTGCGCGAAATCAACGCATTCATTTTCGACCCCGGCTTTGTTTTCCAGCGCCGTATCGATGCTGATACCGCAATACTGAGCGAAGGCAGTTGGACATTCGATAGGGTAACAGTCACCGAACAAAACGGCGACCGCACATCGCGCCCCAAATTGCAAATCATCAGCAGTTTGACATTGGATAAAATCCAGGAAAGCTTTGCCCCGCCGGAAAGCCTGTCGGTTTGGAAACTGCCTGGATTTATTACCGTGCTGGAAAATTCCGGATTTTCGGCGATGCCGCATCGTTTGTATTTTCACAGCATGCTGACCACGCCATTCATGTTGATGGCGATGGTGTTGATCGCCGCGTGTTTCACTATATCGCCGGCACGTCACCAAAAAACCGTGCTGTTGATCGTGGGCGGCATTTTCTGTGGATTCGTATTTTATACTTTCTCCGATATCGTCCACGCGCTTGGCGGATCGGGACGTATTCCAGTGATCTTTGCCGCCTGGGCGCCGTTTTTTATCACCGCGTTCCTTGGTATCGCGACCTTGCTGCATAACGAGGATGGTTAGACGATGCGGTTATTGACAGCATTTTTCCTGGCCATCATTCTTTGCGTTCCAACAATTGCGTTGGCGCAAACCAGTCTTTTTGACTCCGGCCAATCCGCCAACAACCGCCAGGAAATCAAAAACAACCCGGTTTATGTCGAAGCCGACAGCGTGACATACGATCACGAATACGGATCGATCACCGCGCGCGGCGGCGTTATCATCGCGCAAGCGGGCCGCGAAGTTGTCGCCGATCAGATCAATTACAATGAAAAAGAAGATATCCTGACCGCCAGCGGCAATATCGCGTTGCGCGATAAAGGCGGCGATACGATTTACGCCGATTTCATCGAATTAAAAGACGATATGAAAAAAGGCATCATTCAAAACCTGCGTTTGCGGTTGAACGACAATAGCCGTCTTGCCGCGCGCCGGGCGGAGCGGAGCGAGGGCCGGTATAACAAAATGGATTACGCGGTATTCTCGCCTTGCTTGCCGTGCGCCAAGAATCCGAATCGTGCACCGACCTGGCAAGTGAAGGCGAAAAATGTCACCCACGATCAACAGGCGCAAGAAATTCAATATGAAGACGCAAAATTGGAATTATGGGGGACGCCCGTTTTTTACAGCCCCTATTTGTCTCATCCCGATCCCAATTTGAAACGCCGCAGCGGATTGTTAAGCCCGAATTTCAAAAATTCCGACGAACTTGGGTTCGTATACCGCCAGGCTTATTATTTCGATATAAATCCATCCACCGATTTGACGCTGGAACCCATCATCATGACCAAGGATGGATTTATTTTGTCGCATGAATACCGGCAAAGATTGCAAAAAGGCGTGATTAATTTCAAAGGATCCTTGGCCGAAGTGGACCGCCGCCGCAGCGATGGAGAATCGGATACAACCACGCGCGGCCATATCGATGCAGTATGGTCCGGCGATATCAGCGAACATTGGCGCAGCACACTCTCCATCGACCGAGCCAGCGATAAAACATATTTGCGCCGTTACCGTTTCAGCGGCGACGATGTGTTAATCAGCAAGGCCGAAGCCGAAGGATTTTTCGGCAAAAGTTATGCGCAAATGCGCGCAATGTCTTTCCAAGGATTGCGCAGTTTCGACAAATCCCGCACCACCCCCATCATTTTGCCGCAGTTACGGTATAATTATGCCAGCGGATACGACGGTTGGGGAGGATTGTGGCAAGTGAACACCGATTTGCTGAATTTACAACGCCAAGACGGCACCGACAGCCGCCGTTTAAGCATGGATGGATCCTGGCGCAAACCGATGCGCACCGATAATGGCCAATTGATCGATTTAACCTTGCGCACACAGGCATCCGGTTATGCGATCAACGATTATGACGATCCAACCACCGCATCCATCGACCCTGATAATGGCCTCGTCGGGCGCGCCGTGCCGCAGGCGGGTTTAAGCTGGCGTTATCCATTGGCCGGAAATTTCGATATCGATAACCGCCGTTTGACCAAATATATCGAACCGGTGGTTTTCATGGTGGCGTCACCAAATGTTGGCCGCGGTTCCAAAATTCCTAACGAAGACAGCCAGGCATTCGAATTCGACGAAAGCAATTTGTTTTCGTTCAAACGGTTCCCCGGTTATGACCGGATCGCGGGCGGACACCGTATCGATTACGGCGTGAATATGGGATTGTTCGACGATCAAAGCCGTGGCGGAAAATTCTTCATCGGCCAAAGCTGGCGCGCGCGCGAAGACGATACTTATGAATCCGGATCGGGATTGGAAAATCATTTTTCGGATGCGGTTGGAAAATTGGAAATCAATCCCAGCCAAAAATTGGATTTGATTTACCGGTTCCGCATCGATACCGAAAAACCCGCATTCCGGCGCAGCGAATTTTCCGCACAAACCCATACTGGCCCTTTGACATTGGGGCTGGATTATATCTTCCTCGACCGGTTGGTGGGCAACAGCGAATTTAACGACCGCGAACAGGTTGGCGCGCGCGCATCCTGGCAAATAACCGAAAACTGGAACCTGTCCGGCCGGATTCTAGGCGACGTCAATTCCAACCATTCCACCCGCGAATGGGCCAGCGGTATCACATACCACGATGAATGTATTTCGGTCGGGCTGGCGGTTGAACGCGAATTTATTACCGACAGCGAAAACAAACCGGGCACTTCGGTTTTATTGCGCGTCGATTTGAAACATCTTGGCGGCGAGATCCAGCAAGATTACTTTACCCAGCGGCGCGCCAGTGAATATACCGGCACGCTTTTACCGCAACAACCATAAGGTTTTTTCATGCGTAAATTATTGATTCCGCTTTTGATCTGTTTTCTGGCCCACGCCGCGCCGGTTGCCGCACAAACCATGGAAATCGCCGCGCTGGTAAATGACGAGGTAATTTCTCGCCTGGATGTGGAGCAACGCATATCGTTATTGTCTTTATCCAGCCCCGAAGTTTTAACCGCGGACGATAAACAAAAAATATACCCGCAAGTATTGCGCAATCTGATCGATGAACGTATCCAAGTCCAAGAAGCCAGACGTTTGAACATCACCGCCAGCGAAGCCGAGGTTTTAGGCGCAATCGCCCGTATTTCGGCACAAAACAATATCCCGCCGGCAGAATTCGAAGGATTCATCGCGCAAAAAGGCGGCAATTACGATTCATTCCTGGAACAAATCAAATCCACCATCATTTGGACCAAAGTCATTCGGCAGAAATTCTCAACCACCGCCATCGTGACCGAAGATGAAATTCAAGACGAGACTGCCAAGCGCATGCCCGCCGCGCCATCGCCGGAATATTTATTATCGGAAATATTTTTGCCATTCGACGATCCGGCCAGCGAAACTGAAGCGCAACAAAATTCCGACCGATTGGTGCAGGATATTTTAAAAGGCGCGCCATTTAATGATCTTGCCCGTCAATTTTCAAAAAGCGGCACGGCGGAAAATGGCGGCGATATGGGATGGATCAAGGCCAGCCAATTGCCGGAACCGGTGCAGCAAAAAATCGCTAAAATGCAACCCAACCAAATCACCCGCCCCCTGCGCACCAATGATGGATTTGTGATTCTGTTCCTGCGCGAAACCCGCACACCAGAAGCCGCATCGATCCCAGCACCCGACCGCCAGGCTATCGCCGATGCGTTACGCCAGAAAAAATTGGAAAGCGCGGCGCGTAAATATTTACGCGACTTGCGCGGTTTAGCATTGATCGATATTCGCAGCTAATGTCCGCACGCAAACCCATATTCGTAACCATGGGCGAACCTGGCGGGGTGGGTGCGGAAATCACGCTGCGCGCCTGGCAAGAATTGCGTGATGACCCAAACGCCTGTTTTATCGCGCATCACGACCCGGATTATTTGCAACAGACCGCGCAAACGGCGAATTTAAGCATACCGATTGCCGCCATCCGCAACGTGGCCGAGGCCGCGAAAATATTCAAAACCGCCCTGCCCGTTCTGCCGATTCAATTAAATACAAAACCAATTGCCGGAAAAACCGATACAGCCCATGTGGCCACGATTGCGCAATCCATAGAAATAGGCGTGCAATTATGCCGCGCCGGCGATGTGGTGGCGATGGTAACCAATCCGATTAATAAGGCGGTGATGATCCAAGGCGGCTTTCAATATCCCGGCCATACCGAATTCCTATCGCATCTGTGCGGTGGCGCGAAACCGGTGATGATGCTGGCCAACGATCAATTGCGCGTCGTGCCATTGACGGTGCACACGCCGATTCGCGATGTGGCGGCGAAAATCAACCGCGATTTGATTATTCAAATCGCGAAAATCGTTCATGGGGATTTGCAAAAACGATTGGGCATGAAAAATCCCATTATGGCTTTTGCCGGATTGAATCCGCATGCCGGCGAAGACGGCGAAATCGGCCGTGAAGAAATCGATATATTCACCCCCGCTCTGAATGAATTGCGCGGCATGGGAATGCAGGTTTTGGGACCATTATCGGCCGATACGATGTTTTTCCCCGAAGCGCGGCGGGAATATGATGTGGCGATTTGCGCCTATCACGATCAGGCATTAATTCCGGTCAAAACCGTGGATTTCTGGGGTAGTGTCAATATCACGCTGGGCCTGGATATTATCCGCACCTCGCCCGATCATGGCACCGCGCTCGATATTGCCGGGCGCGGCATGGCGCGCGGCGACAGCATGGTGGCGGCGATTCAAATGGCGGCGCGGATGGCGGGGCAGCATGGATAAATCCATCGATAATCTGCCGCCATTGCGCGATACGATCAATCTATTCGGCCTGCGCGCAGAGAAATCGCTGGGCCAGAATTTTTTGCTGGATTTGAATATCACCCGCAAAATCGCGCGCAACGCCGCGCCATTGGACAAAGGTACCATCATTGAAATCGGCCCAGGCCCGGGCGGTCTGACCCGCGCGCTGTTTTTAGAAGGTGCGAATCATGTAGTGGCGATTGAAAAAGATTACCGTTGTATCGAGGCATTGCAACAAATTGCCGCCCACACCAACGCGAAATTGGACATCCGCAACGAAGATGCGCTGAATATCAAAATCGCAGGCATCGCCCCCGGCCCAATCAAAATAATCGCCAATTTGCCGTATAATATCGCAACGCCGTTATTGCTGGGTTGGCTGCGCGAAATTTATGAAACGCCAGGCGTAATTACCGATATGATTTTAATGTTCCAGCGTGAGGTTGCCGACCGCATTATCGCCGTCCCGCGCACCAAAGATTATGGGCGTTTATCGGTTATCACGCAATGGCTGTGCAATGTCCGGCCATTATTCAATTTACCGCCGCAAGCATTCACCCCCGCGCCCAAAGTCGAATCGACGGTGGTGCAAATCACCCCGCGCCAAACGCCATTATTCCCCGCCAATATCGAACAATTGGAACGGCTGACCGCCGCGATGTTCGGCCAGCGCCGCAAAATGATGCGCGTGTCGTTAAAACAAATCTGGCCGGATGCGGAGGCAAAATTGATCGCCGCCGGATTGAACCCGACCGCGCGGGCAGAAGAATTGAATGTCGAGGAATTTGGTAAATTAATCCAGCAAATGCCGGAATAAGGTTACTGGCCTTGGCGCAGTTGTTTGACGAAATCGGATAATCCGCGTTGCCGGTCGCGGCGTAACCGTTCGGCATGCAGAATTTTCTCAACCGCCAGCACGCTGCTGTCCAGATCGTTATTCACGATAATATAATCATATTCGCGCCAATGGCTCATTTCATCGGCGGCCTTGTTCATGCGGAACGCAACCACTTCGGCCGAATCTTGCGCGCGGGCGATTAAACGCCGTTCCAGCTCGCCAGTCGAAGGCGGCAAAATAAATACGCTGACCAAATCGTCGCGCGCTTTTTCGGCCAATTGCTGCGTACCTTGCCAATCGATATCGAACAATACGTCTTTGCCTTGGGACAAAGCCAATTCCACCGGATCGCGCGGCGTGCCGTAATAATGATTGAACACTTTCGCATGTTCCAACAATTCTTGGCGGTTCAGGCGCAAATTGAATTCGGTCGTATCGAGAAAATAATAATCGACGCCTTCGGTTTCGCCGGGCCGTTTCGGGCGGGTGGTGACGGAAATCGATAAATTGATGTTAGGATCGCGTTGCAAAAGACGGCGCGAGATCGTGGTCTTCCCCGCCCCGCTGGGCGAGGACAAAACGAACATTAATCCTCGGCGCTGTATATCCATTTCGGTTTTATACTATGGATTGCGGCGCAAGATCAATTCTTAGTTGCTTATTCTATATTTTGAACTTGTTCGCGTAGCTGATCGATGGTGTTTTTAAGCTCGAGGCCAATCTGGGTCAGCTCGATATCCGCGGATTTAGAGCATAAAGTATTGGCTTCCCGGTTAAATTCCTGGCACAGGAAATCGAACTTCCGGCCCATCCCATCCCCGCTTAATAACTCTTTGGCGGCATTAATATGGGCCTTCAACCGGTCCAATTCTTCCCGCACATCGGCCTTTATGACCAGTAACGCCAATTCCTGGTTTACCCGTTGTTCGTCGATATTCACGCCCTTGGTCAGATTGGCCAATTGTTCCTTTAACCGCGCCTGCATGGCGGCGGCTTGGGGGACGAGTCTGGTTTCCGCGTGGGCGGTTAATTTCGCAATCGCATCTATTTGCCCGGCCATGATGGCCGATAACGCCTTGCCTTCGCTGGCCCGGGCTTGGTCCAATTGCTGGATCGCTGGCAGAATCAATGATTTCCACAATTCCGCCCCCGCATTTTCCGGGATATCGGCGGGCGGTTTCGATTGCACGATGCCGGGAATGGAAAGAACCTGTTCAAACCGCATCCCCACATTTTCAAAATTGTTTTTCATTTTTTGCTGCAATTCCATGAACCGGTGCAGCAAAGGTTCATTAATATCGACATTGTCCGATTTGCCCGAAAGCGCGGCAATATTCATATTCACGGTGCCCCGGCGGATGATTTTGGGCACTTCCTGGCGCAATAACGGTTCCAACAGATCATAGCCTTCGGGCAAGCGGAAGCGTAAATCCAAATTGCGGCCATTGACCGATTTAATTTCGCATTGCCAGGCGGCGCCTTGCCATTGTACCATGGTCCTTGCAAATCCGGTCATGCTCTTGATCGTCATTATTCACTCCCTATTCTTATCGGAATACTAGCGATGTTACAGCCAAAATCAATTTTAATCACCGGCGCCAGCAGCGGAATTGGCGCAGCGCTTGCCGAAGAATACGCCGCAACCGGCGTTACGTTATTTCTGGGCGGCCGCAACAAGGAACGGCTGGAAGAGATCGCCAAAAAATGCGAAGCCAAAGGCGCGCGCGTGCATATATCCCCGGTCGATGTGATGGACAAAATCAAAATGTCGTCCTGGATCGGTTGGGCACACGATACCGCGGCGCTAGATTTGGTGATCGCCAATGCGGGCGTATCGGCCGGCACCGGCGGTGATGGCGAATCGGAACAGCAAACCCGCAATATTTTTGCAATCAATGTCGAAGGCGTGATCAATACGATTTACCCGGCATTGGAATCCATTCGCCGCCGCCGATTGACCGAAGAAGAACAAAAAAATAAATTGGCGTTAAAAGGCCAGATCGCGATCATGAGTTCGTTGGCCGGAATGCGCGGTTTTCCCGGCGCGCCAGCATATTGCGCCAGCAAGGCGGCGGTAAAATCGCTGGGCGAATCCTGGCGCGGGATGTTGATGCGCGAAAAAATCGGCGTGACGGTGATTTGCCCCGGCTATGTCAAAACGCCGATGACGGACGTGAATAAATTTTTTATGCCGTTGATTATGCCCGCATCGCAAGCGGCGCAAATCATCAAAAAAGGCCTTGGCCAGAATCGGCCGCGCATCGCGTTTCCATTTTTTACGTATGCCATGACTTGGTTGTTGATGGTGTTGCCGCCGCGCCTGTTCGACCGGATGCTGGCCGGATTGCCGGAAAAATCCAGCCAATAAAAAAGGATGCCTCAGCATCCTTTTTATCTTTATTACTTTGTGCCTTTTTCAAGACCGAGCTTTGCTCTCATCTCTGGCGTAATCGGCGTAGGCGACGTAAAACATGCGCGTAAAGCGGCAGGCATTGGCCGAGAAGGCGGCAAACCGCCACCACCATTGTCAGCAATAGTTTCCGTACCGCGAGGCCATTGTGTGGTTCTTAAAGTTTTTTGAGACATGGAAAATGCTCCTAATAAACAAATCGATTGGCCGAAGTTTACAGCAGCCCAGCCATATGGTCAATAAATCCTTTATCTATTGATTCGCCGCCAGTTTTTGACGTTCCGTTCATGTTCCGCCAGGGTTTGCGAAAATACATGCCCGCCCTTGCCGTCGGCGACAAAATATAATTCCTTGGTTTCGATAGGGTGCAAAACTGCCTCGATGGATTTGCGGCCTGGATTACCGATTGGCCCTGGTGGTAAACCCGCCACCATATAGGTATTGTATGGATGCGCAGTTTTTAAATGATCGTAGGTCAAACCCTTGTCCAGATTTTTACCCATCTGAATCATCGCGTATGCCACAGTTGGGTCGGCTTGCAATGCCATGCCGATGCGCAGACGATTGATATACGCCGCCGCGACGCGCGGCCGTTCGGCGTCAATCGGCGTTTCAGCCTCCACAATAGATGCCAGCGTTACCGCATCATGCCAATCGCGCAATGGCAAATCGGCAGCGCGGCCGTCCCAAATTTGTTTTTGTAAATTCTGCATCGCGTTCAGCATTTGATCGATCAGGCTTTGCCGCGCATCGCCATACGAATAGGCGTAAGTTTCCGGCAATATATCGCCTTCGTTCGGTTTAAATTTAATATCGCCGGTTAAATCCTTTGCCTCGGCAATTTGTTTGATCACATCGGCGATCATCGTACCTTCGATCACGGTAAAGCGGCGCTGTACCGTTTTGCCCGAGGCGATTTTTTCCAAAACTATTCCAGCCGGATCATTGGCCGCAAATTCATATTCGCCCGGTTTCAATTTTTTTTCGCTGCCCTGAACCCACGCGCCGGCCATAAATATAAAACGATTGGCGATCACCGTTTCTTGTTCCAATTGCCGGGAAATCGCCGCAAGCCCCCGGCCCGGCGCGATAATAACGGTTTTGGGTTCCAGCAATGGCCCGGCACCTTGCCATTGGCCAATGCCCCAAAACCCGATACCGATAGCCGCACCAAAAACCAGCGCCCCCAAAACGGTGGCCAAAATTCCAATCGTCTTTTTATGATCCATAAGACAGATGTAGACTAATTTCCCGCCCGTCCAAACCGGAAATTGCAGACAAATCAAAGCCAATCGAGGATAGTTCGGCATCAAAACGATGTGGACAAAACCTTAGACAGAGGCGTAATCCAATTTATTTAAGGCATTATACTTTAAATCACTATTTTTTATGGCTATAATATCAATTGCCAATTGACGATGCTCTAAAACTGTTTTATGAAATGTGGATAAATACAGAACAAATAAGGATGCAGCATGGAACGTTTAAATTTTCGGGTCACGCAAGCGGTGAATGATAATGCCGCCAGAAAATACGCCGCAGAATTTGATACGGCGCTTATCACCGATTTAGGCAATACCGAAATGCAATCGATCTGTCGCAGTTTCTTGGATTTCTTCCAAGAAAAAGTTCTGCAGGTAAATAATTTCTATATCGTTCCCACCGAAAAAGGCACGTTAAGCAACGATTACGCCATTCTTGCCGGACAGCATCACACCGGAAAAAAATTGGTGGTTGGCAGCAATTTTACGCATAAATCCATTCACCAGGCGGTTGAGAAACAATCGTTGGAAATGGAATTAATCCCCTGCCATGCCGAACTGGGTTATGAAATGGATCGCGACGAGTTGATTCAACGATTAAATCAACTTAGCGATCGGATCGGTACTATTGTTGTTACTATTGGCGTTCCAGCGCATGGAAAATTGTATGACTTTCCAATTGATATAGTACAGCATTTTATTTTACAACAACGCGCCTTGGGCAATCCGATTTGGCTGCATGTCGATGCCGCTTTTGGGTACACTGAAATATTGCGCCGCAAGGATCAACAAATACGCCAATTAATGCAACATGCCGATTCCTGGACGGTAAACCCGCATAAATGGGTCGGCCCCATGGGACTAAGCCTGGTTGGATTCAAAGACGGCAAATTGCCAAAATTGAGCGATCAGAAATATTTTGCCGGCGCCTATACCATGTTCGGCAGCTCGCAAAGCGGTTATGCCATTGCGGCGGCGTGGCATCTGATGAAACGCCCGGGTTCTATTTATATGCTGGAAAAATTATCGAAAGAAGTTTTCAGCAATGCCCAAAAAATGGCGGAGACATTCACCAAACATGGGTTCAAACTGGTATGCCCGGTCGAAACGCGGGTTGTCGCCATTGATTTATATCACCCAGATATCGCCCATTTTGATACGCCATTAAGGCTGGGCGACTATTTAAAAGATTCATTCGGCCTGATTGGCGTCGACATGGATATTTGTGAAATTGACGGACATTATTCGTTGCGCTTTATGATGAATCCTGCCCCAAAGAAATTATTCTATAATCGCTTGCGGCAAATGGATTTGATTCTGGCTGCGTTGTTTGACAAAGAAAGCATCTTACAAGACAATCAGTTAAACAATATCGGAGAGCCGATGCGCATTAACCCAGATCACCAAACCCACAAAGCGGCTTAATTTAGGTATTATAGAAATTAGGTTCGGTAAGGACGCGCTTCACATCTGTTGGCAAGGTGCGTCCCATGCTCCATAAAAACTCGAATTGGCGATGAAAGCTGTCGGTCAGAGAAGCGTTGCGTATGCAAATGGTTTTCTTCGCATCCCAGATAATCAGCACGAATACTTCGCCATAAATCATATAAGGCACTTTGCCGATCAAACCTTCGGGAACCCAGCGATAGGCTTTGGGATCGGATAAAATATAGGTGTCATTTTCGCGGATAATGATGCGCTCAACCACTTTATTCTGGCGAATAAAGTCGTCATAACGCTTCACTTCTTCTTTGCCGTATTCAACGAATCGTCTTTCATCAATACCGCACATCAAGCTTTGCCCAGATGCTTTTAAATAAGGAAAAGCATAATCATTCATCAGTGTAATAAAACGCGAACCTTCGAACACATTCAGTTCAATGACTTCGCCGCGTTTACGCACCCCTTCCCCATCGGTGAATTCGATTCCAGAGTTTTCCAGGGTTTGCCGAATGGCATTAATGGTCTCCATTCGCGGCGAACCAATACCACGTTCCAGGTTATTGATTGCGGTCAAAGAAAGGCTGCAGGCCTCGGCCAGATCCGACTGTTTCCAATCTAATAGCGCGCGCGCAGCTTTGACTTGTTGAATGGTAATCATAAAAAAAATCCTTAATACAGCATTATACTTTAAATTGTCCTAAAACAAGGTAAAAAACATTATTTTCTCTGTAAGAAACGCTAAATTTCTATTGACAGTCGTTTCCTTTAAGTATATTTTACGTATCATAAATTAAACAACCGCGATAAGACAAAGAGCGAGTTGGACAGGGAGACAGGGAATGAACAATATTAATCCATTAATTGCACAAGATATTGATTTTTCGAAACTTTTGTTCGAATTAGAGCAGATTAACCTTCGTCTTCTGGTCGAGTTAAAACAGCAGCAAAAATTCAAATCTAAGAGCGAGAAAGACCCTCAAAAATAAATCCTTATTGACAACAATGCCCATCTATATATAAGTTACCGTAAAGGAAAATTAATGATTTATATTGGGCAGAAATTTACCCTGGAAGACCCTTCCGGCGAAGGAGCAACTAATCTGTGGATGATGGCGCCCCGAACCACACGGCGTGCACAGTTATTTGGTCTGGACTTTGCCGATGCCAGTTTGACAAATGCGAATGATCTGGAACTTCAGGAAATGAGCCATGAAGTATGCGATTTTTTCGCCTCTCAAGTTTTTGGGTTGAAAAACATGGATGCTGTGCCGCTGCAAAATGGCACATCCAGCAATTTACATGCGATCAATCTTGCCGGTCATTATAATCAACGAGAATTGGTGGTTTGCAGCGATCTTGCCCATAAATCAATTGCCCAAGCGGGTCACCTTACCAAACAAACGGTACGTCCTTTATACTGCAGCCCAGAAAATAATTTCCGGGTACCACGAGAAGATTTAATCAATTTTATTCATACTTATGGCGATCGAATCAGCTGTTTGGTTGTAACCATGGGCACGACGCAATTAGGAACGATGAATGATCTTCCGTTCGATGCGGAAATAGCCGGTCTGATTAAACGCAAAGGAATTTGGTTGCATGTCGATGCGGCGATGGGAATTCAAGCTCATCTTACCGGCAGTACCGATACCACACGATTATTATTGGCCAGTGCTGACTCCGTAATGACAGATCCGCATAAATTTGTTGGCGTAATGGACCTAAGCTTATTATTCGTACGAACACCCCATTTACAATCGATAGAATTGCCAGACCAGCATTATTTTCCCGGCAGCCTAACACGCTTTGGTACCACGCGTGGCGGTTTTCCAATTGCAGTGGCTTGGAAAACTATTCAAAACTGGGGCGGCCTTGAACGCATAAAAGCTATAGCGGAAACACGCCGACGCTGGACATTACGCCTAAGCCAGGGCATAGAAAAAGCCGGTTTCAGCCTGGTTACTCAGCCGGAAACAACCATTGTGACAGTTGATATGGGTAAACGCGATGGCCAAATAATCATGGATAGTCCCGATCTGCCAAGCGAAGTTGCCGCTCAACTCAGATCCTATCATTACCAACAAATTTTAAGGGAAATGTCTCGCGTAGACGTGGGCCCATTAACCCTGGAAACCGCGGATAGAATGATCCATGGCCTTCGAATCGTTATTACTCCGAAACGTCAAATTACATCTGCGGTGATAGATCGAACAGGAACTGCTTTTGCGCGAATGGGGCAGATTTCCAAAACTGCGAGCCAGTACGCCAGTCGACACGGCCGGGACCGGTAACTTAACTTACCCGTTTAAATACCAAACTGGCGTTTGTGCCGCCGAAACCAAAGGAATTAGACAGGGCAACATTCACCTTGCGCTGTTTAGCCTGATTTGGAACAAAATCTAAATCGCATCCATCGGATGGATTTTCCAGATTCAAGGTTGGTGGGCATACATTGTCGTTAATCGCCATCACGCTGAAAATCGCTTCGACCGATCCGGCCGCGCCCAGCAAATGGCCGATCGACGATTTGGTCGACGACATCGACAATTTATACGCGTGATCGCCAAACAGACGTTTCACCGCTTTGACTTCGATTTCATCGCCCAGCGGCGTGGATGTGCCGTGCGCATTGATATAATCAATATCGGATGGATTGATTTGCGCGCGTTTTAACGCCGCTTGCATCGCGCGGAAGGCGCCATTGCCGTCTTCTGGTGGCGCGGTGATATGATGCGCATCGCCGGACATGCCGTACCCGGCCACTTCGGCATAAATTTTCGCGCCGCGTTTTTTGGCATGTTCGTATTCTTCTAAAACCACAACGCCCGCACCCTCGCCCATCACGAAACCATCACGGTCTTTGTCCCATGGGCGCGATGCGCGGGTTGGCGTATCATTGAAATTGGTCGATAGAGCGCGCGCTTGGGAAAATCCGGCAATCGCCAAACGGCAAACCGTGGCTTCTGCCCCGCCGGCAACCATGACATCCGCATCGTCAAACGCAATCATGCGCGCGGCATCGCCGATCGCGTGCGCGCCGGTCGAACAAGCGGTAACCACCGCATGATTCGGACCTTTAAATCCGTATTTAATCGAAATTTGTCCAGAAGCCAGATTGATCAGCGCCGATGGAATGAAAAACGGACTGATTTTGCGGGGCCCACCGCTGGCTAGCAAATTGGCGCCCTCGGCAATTTCTACCAAACCGCCAATGCCGGATCCGACCAAAACACCGGTGCGTTCCAATTCATTTTCGGCCGTTGGTTTCCAGTTGGCGTCTTCGACCGCTTGTTGCGCAGCAGCCATGGCATAAACGATAAAATCGCCCATGCGGCGGCGGTCTTTGGCCAGCACATAATCGTCGGCATTGAAAAATCCATCCGTCCTTGCGCCAGGCGGCAATGTGCCGGCGATTTTAGCCGGCAGGTCCGTGACATCAAAGGCTTGAATTTGACGCAAACCGGACTCCCCCGCCAAAAGGCGCGGCCACACATGTTTAGCTTCGCAACCAAGCGGCGTTACTAAACCAAGTCCGGTGATAACAACTCTTCTCATGGAATGAAAGGGATAGCGGCCGCTCGCGCGGCCTCTGCTTCCCAATTAGGCGTGCTGCTGGATGTATTCGACGGCGTCTTTAACGGTCAGGATTTTTTCTGCCGCTTCGTCCGGAATCTCGCAACCAAACTCTTCTTCGAACGCCATTACCAATTCCACGGTATCGAGGCTGTCTGCCCCTAAATCATCGATAAAGCTGGCGTTGGTGGTGACTTTGCCGTCTTCCACGCCCAAATGCTCAACGATAATTTTCTTTACGCGTTCTTGTACATCAGACATTGTTTTACCTCTTATTGGGTTAATTCGAATCGTATCCAATACCGTTTTTTTGCCGTTTTGACAATTATTTTCGGCCTAACCCATGAAAAGTCAGGAAATAGTGTGTATAAGTAAGGGGTTAGGGCGCTATTACCGCGCCGCCGCCAAAAGGCCCTGACGCACATGCTGGACGATATCGTTTCCGGTTTTAAGGCGCGGAAGACTTTCGTTACCAATTTCTACACCAAAATACTCTTCACAATCGATCGCAACCTTCAATAAGCCGGACGTGCCGCATATTTGGCTGCCACGCAGATTGTTATCGGTTAGCTCTACATCCAAGCCTAATGCTGATGCTGGGTTTACCCTATTGCCTTGAATGACTGTATTAACAATCTGGGGTACTGCCTGATCGGAATTTAAAGCCATCGCAACCATAGTGGCTAATGTGCCTACCGATTCCAGGCGGGCAAAATCAACTGCCGATATTTCCACCCCAAATTGTCTTTGAATCCCTTGCGTAACAACGTCAAAAGCTCCCCGTCTATCCGGGAATAAAAAATTCGCCATAGGATTATTGGGCGAATAATTCGAGCTATAGGGTTGCGCCAACTGTGCAACAGCCGTCAATACTTGGGTAAAATTCAATTCGGTCATTTATTTCTTCTCCATCTCTACCTTAAATATTTTCTTTAAAAGCCGAGTGGTAATAGCATTTATATATGACAGAATGATGAAAGTTAGATTACACCATCGCCATGCCGCCATTCACATGCAATGTCTGGCCGGTGATATACCCAGCCGCATCGCTGGACAGGAATAAAGCGGTATCCGCGATATCGTTCGCGGTGCCCATTTTGCCCATCGGAATGCGGGTTAGGATTTTTTCTTTTTGTTCTGGTGTCAATACATCGGTCATTGGCGTTTCGATAAAACCAGGTGCGATCACGTTCACGGTGATATTACGGCTGGCGACTTCTTGCGCCAAAGCCTTGGAAAAACCAATCAAACCTGCTTTGGATGCGCAATAATTTGTTTGGCCTGGATTGCCGGTGGTGCCCACAACCGATCCAACCGAAATAATCCGGCCATAGCGGTTTTTCATCATCCCGCGCAAGGCGGCGCGAACCAATCTGAAAGTACCGGTTAAATTAATATCGATAACCTGTTGCCAATCCTCGTCTTTCATCCGCATCAGCAAAGTATCGCGCGTTACGCCAGCATTGGCAATTAAGATATCGATCTTGCCCAATTTGGTTTCGGTTTCAGTAATCAAACTGTCGATGGCCGCGCCATCGGATAAATTCACTGGGAATACATGCGCACGATCGCCTAATTCGGCCGCCAATTTTTGCAACACTTCGGCGCGCGTGCCGGTCAACATCACCGTTGCGCCAGCCGCATGCAATTTTTTTGCGACCGCGCCGCCAATGCCGCCGGTTGCGCCGGTAACCAATGCGGTTTTTCCAGATAAATTCATGATTACATTCCTTTTAAAAATGCTTCGATATCCGCCGGGCCTTCGATATTCACCAATTGAATTTCCGGATCGATGCGTTTGACCAAACCGGTTAACACTTTGCCCGATCCGATTTCAACGATCTGCGTTACGCCTTGCGATTTTAAAAACTGCACTGATTCGCGCCAGCGAACCATGTTGGTCATTTGCTCAACCAATAATTTGCGCAAATTATTTGGATCTTGTTCTGCCTTCGCCGTGACGTTCGCAATGAGTGGCAATGATGGCATGCCAAAACGTGTGTTCACCAATGCTTGTTGCATCGTATCGGCGGCGGGCGCCATTAATGGTGAATGCGATGGCACGGTGACGGGCAATAACAATCCGCGTTTTGCGCCATGTTCCTTGGCAATCGGCAATGCGCGTTCGACCGCGATTTTATGGCCGCTGATGACCACTTGTTCCGGCGAGTTATCGTTCGCCGCAACGCAAATTTCGCCCTTGCCATTGCTGGCCAATTTCGCGACTTCTTGCGCTTGTTCCAGATTCATGCCCAATAATGCGGCCATAGCGCCAACGCCATTCGGCACGGCTTTTTGCATTGCCTGCCCGCGCAGTTTCAATAATTTTGCCGATTCCGCCAATCCCAGCGTGCGGTTAGCGCACAGCGCCGAATATTCGCCAAGCGAATGGCCAGCAACGAATTTCGCCGCCGCCGTCAATTTAATATTGGCTTCTTTTTCCATGGCGGTGAACAACGCCATGCTGACCGCGAGCAACGCCGGTTGCGCATTTTCGGTTTGGGTCAATTCTTCGATTGGCCCTTCGAACATCAATTTCGATAGATTTTGTTTTAAGGCTTCGTCGACTTCGCCAAAAACCTCCCGCGCCTTGGCGGACGATTCAAATATGGCTTTGCCCATGCCGACGGCCTGAGAACCTTGGCCTGGAAATACGAATGCGCGTGTCATTACCCCTACCCTTTGTAATTTACTGCGCTGCATCAATAATATAGCGCCCCCGCCCCGTCCACTAAAAAATGTCATAAATATTAATATTTTAGGGTAAATCCAGGCTTGCCAGGATGGTCAAAATACCTTATAAACCACCCCTTACATAACTCCTTGCCGGCGGCATTTGACCGTCGGCTTGTTTGGTGGATGGATTGGGGATGGGCCCCGGCACAGACACTCTAACGATTAGCCAGAGGGAGAAATCGACATGGCTTTCTATGAAACCGTGTTCTTGGCACGGCCGGATATCGCGGCTGCGCAAGTAGAACAAATCGGCAATTTTTGCGCCGATATTATTACCAAAAATGGTGGCAAAGTTGTAAACCGCGAATATTGGGGTTTACGCAATCTTGCTTACCGCATGAACAAAAACCGCAAAGCGCATTACATTATGCTCAACATCGAAGCGCCGGGTCCGGCCGTGATCGAGTTGGAACGTAATCTGCGCATTCACGAAGACGTTATGCGTTATCAAAGCATCAAAGTAGACGCGCTGGAATCCGGCCCGTCTGTTGTTATGCGTGCGAAAAATAACGAAGGCCGCGAAGATTTGGGCGATGATGAAGATCGCTTTGAATTCGGCGGCGGCGATAACAATTAAGCGGGGGAATTATTATGTCAGCTTTTGCATCTAGAGAAGGTAGACCATCTTCCCGCGGTCCACGCACCGGCGCTACCGCCGGCGCAGCCGCAGGCGTGCGTCGTCCATTTTTCAAACGCCGTAAAACTTGTCCATTTTCGGGCGCTAACGCACCGAAGATCGATTACAAGGATACGCGTTTATTGTCGCGCTTCATTTCCGAACGCGGCAAAATCGTGCCAAGCCGTATCAGCGCCGTAAGCCCGAAAGCCCAACGCAAGTTGGCCCGGGCGATCAAACGCGCTCGTTACTTGGGCTTGTTGCCATACGTCGAAGTATAACCAAACCAAATCGGCCAAGGTCATTCGAACATGGATAAACAAAACTGGACATATGCGATTGCAGGCGGCGTTTTCAGCGCCCTGTTGCTGTTCGTCGGATTTTACAATCCGTTACTGGCAGCGACTGTGTCTAACTTATGTCATATTCCGTTGTTCATGGTGGCTTTGGGATTGTCTCATACCGGGGCGATGCTGGGTACGTTGGCTGGCACTTTGCTGATGATGTTCATCGTGAAAATCGATGGCGCGTCTTCGGCAGGCGGCGCGATGCTGTTTTTATTTTTATGCGGCATCCCGTCGATTGTGATCGGTTATTTTACCCTATTGTCGCGCGATGTGATGGGCCGCACCGAATGGTATCCCATCGGACAGGTATTGGTGTGGTTAGTGGCGGCATCGTTCGCCATTTATACCACCTATTTCCTGGCCGCAAGCCAGCCGGGCAATGAATGGACCGTGCAGTTGCAAGATAAGATCGTTCAATATTTATCTTCGCAAATGCCGCCGGATCAACAAATGCCGCTCGAAGACCTGCAAGCTTTTGTATCGTCTATCCTGCAGTATTTGCCGGGCGTCGTTGTCAGCGTATTTTTGCTGACCGTCGTGGTGAATGCGATCATCGCGCAATGGCTGCTGGTCCGCATGGGCAAACATCAACGTCCGATGCCGTTAATGTCGGAACTGGATTTACCCGATTGGACACCGATGGTGGTGGCCGCATTAGGCGTAGTCGCGTTTTTGACCAACGGTATCTGGCAAGTTTGGTCGATCAATATGCTGGTCATTTGCTTGATCCCATTGGTGTTAGCCGGATTGTCGGTGATTCACACATTGGCGGCAAGATCGCCAGCGCGGCTTGTATGGTTGACGATTGTTTATGGTGTTGTTTTGTTCAGCCCCTTCATTGCGATGCTGCCTTTATTTTTATTGGCCGCCGTCGGATTGGCTGAACAATGGTTGGAATTACGGAAACGAGTAAATTAATTTTTAGAATCGGAGGAAACTATGCGTGTTATTTTATTAGAACGGGTCCAAAGCTTGGGCCAAATGGGTGAAGAAGTCACCGTAGCGCCAGGGTACGCGAGAAACTTTTTGTTGCCGCGTAAAAAAGCGTTGCGCGCGACAGAAAACAATCGCGAGCATTTCCAAAAGCAGCGCGCGCAATTGGAAGCGGAAAATTTGAAAAAGAAAAGCGAAGCCGAATCGGTCGCCAAGAAGATCGACGGTTTGTCGGTCGTTATCTTGCGCCAGGCTGGCGAAGCTGGCCAATTATACGGCTCGGTCACATCGCGTGACGTTGCCGCCGGCGTAACCGAATCGGGCTGCACGATCAATCGCGATCAAGTGGTCATTTCGCAAGCCATCAAAATCATCGGCATTTATCCGGTAACAGTAAGCCTGCACCCGGAAGTATCGGTCACCGTCACCGCCAACGTCGCCCGCAGCGATGAAGAAGCGAAAATCCAAGCGACCGCCGTGAAAAATGGCCGTCCATTGGGCGCGATGCCACCTGCAACCGCGGACGATGAAGAGAAAAAACCTCGCCGCATACGCGAAGCCAAACCGGCCGCTGAAAGCACCGAAGACGCTTCTGCCGAAGGCGAAGCCGCACCGGTTGAAGCCGCCCCAGAAGGCGAGAAAAAACCGAAAAAAGCTAAAAAAGCCAAATCTGAAGAAGCGGCTGCTTAGTCTTTTAGGCGTTAAGAAAAACACCCTTTCCTGTCATTTCCGCTTTGGGGCGATATGATCGGAAGGGGTTTTTTATAACTGCTTTTTTGCCCCTCGCCCGACTTATCCCCTACTCCCTACCATGGGGATAGTTTATAATCTTGGGCCTATGATCCAGGTCGCGTAAAATCATTTTTTAATAGCAAATAATTGCAGGGTTCTAATGGAATTGGTGAAGACATCCGCGCAAGCAGTGCGTTTTGGCAGCAAAAATTATCTGGCCGAGGAAGGCCCGGTCAATTACCGCACGCCGCCATTCAGTGTCGAGGCGGAACAAGGTTTGCTGGGCGCGATCCTGATCAACAATCAAGCTTATGAAAAAATTTCCGACTTTTTAGTTCCGCAGCATTTTTTCGATCCGCTGCACGCGCGGATTTTCGATGGGATTTGTAAAATCATCGAACGCGGACAAGTCGCCAACCCGGTGACATTGAAACCATTTTTTGAAACCGATCCAGATATGGGTCAATTGGGCGGCACGCAATATCTCGCCCGCCTGGCAGCATCGATCGGCAGCATCGTCAACGTATACGATTATGGCCGCCTGATTCACGATCTGCATATGCGCCGCCAATTGATCGGCATCGGCGAAGACATGGTGAACGAGGCGTACGATCCCAAGGTCGAAGCCACCGCGAGCGAGCAAGTTGAATCTTGCGAACAAAAACTGTTCGAATTGTCCAAAACCGGCAATGTCGAAGGCGGATTTCAACCTTTATCCCAGGCATTGACCAACGCGATCAACACCGCACAGGCCGCACATAAAAACGATGGCCGTATTTCCGGGGTTGCGACCGGTTTCGCCGATATCGACAAAAAAATGGGCGGATTGCACAATTCCGATTTGATTATTTTGGCTGGCCGCCCATCGATGGGTAAAACCGCGCTGGCAACCAACATCGCATTTAACGTGGCGCGCCGGTTTGGCCAGGAAAACCGCAATAACACCAAAGAAAAACCGAAAACCGTCGCGTTCTTCTCGCTCGAAATGTCGGCCGAACAATTGGCCAACCGTATTATTTCCGAGGAATCGGGAATTTCATCCGAATTGATCCGCCGCGGCGCAATCAACCGCGACGAATTTTCCCGCGTGGTCGATGCCGCCAACACCTTGTCGCAAATCCCATTCTGGATCGATGAAACTCCGGCGCTGTCCATTTCCGCGCTACGCACCCGCGCCCGCCGTTTGGCGCGGCAAAGTAATTTGGGCTTGATCGTAATCGATTATTTGCAATTGATGACTCTGCCTGGCGGATTTTCCAAGGGTGATAATCGCGTGCAGGAAGTGTCGGAAATTTCCCGCGGATTGAAGGCGATTGCCAAGGAATTGCATATTCCGGTCATCGCCTTGTCCCAGTTATCGCGCCAAGTGGAAAACCGCGACGATAAACGCCCGCAATTGGCCGATTTGCGCGAATCGGGCTCGATCGAACAAGACGCCGACGTGGTCATGTTCGTATACCGCGAAGCCTATTACGCCGAGCGGACCGAACCGCGCCATCCCAAAGCGGATGAAAGCCAGGATGAATTTTACGCCCGCGCCGAGAAATGGAACATGGGCTTTGAAAAAATTAAAAATCTGGCCGAAGTTATTATCGGCAAACAACGTCACGGTCCGATCGGTTCCACAACCTTGCATTTCCAACCATCCACTACAAAGTTTTCGAATTATGCCCCAGCCGACGGCGAAGATCATTCCGGTTTCTAACAGCAATCAGCTGTTTAACGCCGGCCCCGTTTTAACCGTGGATTTAGACGCGGTGCGCAGCAATTATCAATTGCTGCAAAAAACCGTAGCGCCAGCGATTTGCGCCAGCGTGGTCAAGGCCGATGCGTATGGTTTGGGCATGGATCGCGTGGCGGTGGCATTATCCGAAGTTGGATGCAAGGATTTCTTTGTCGCCTGGGCCGAAGAAGGATTGGATTTGCGCCCACATTTGCCGAATTCCAGAATTTTCGTTCTGCATGGCGCGATTCCCGGCACCGTCCCTGAAATATACAAACATAATTTGATTCCAGTTGTAAATCATCTGGGCCAATTGGCCGAATGCGCCAATCACGCCGCGCGGATGGAAAAAATGTTGCCGGTCGCGATTCATGTAGATTCCGGCCTTAATCGTTTGGGCATGCCAATAGAAGAAGTCGTCAAACTTTCCGGAAATCCGGATTTGCTGAGCGGATTGAAATTGGAATTGGTGATGAGCCATTTGGCCGTCCCGGCCCTGGCCAATCACCCGATGAACGCGCAGCAATTACAAGATTTCCGCAAGGCGTTATCGTTATTGCCAAAGGTTCCAGCCAGCATCGCCGCATCCAGCGGATCGTTCCTGGGCAAGGATTATCATTTCGACATGGTGCGGATTGGATCGTCCATTTACGGCATGAACCCGCAACCGAATAAACCGAATATTATGCGCGCCGTCGCACGCCTCGAATTCCCCGTGTTGCAATTACAAGAAATTGCGGCGGGCAAAACCATCGGTTATGGCTGCACCTATAAAACCGAACGCACCACGCGCATCATGACGCTGGGCGGCGGGTTTTCGGATGGGTATATGCGGTCTTTGTCAAACGCCGGTACAATCTGGATCGGCGATTACCGTTGTCCGGTGGTTGGCCGCGTGTCGATGGATTTAATCACCGTCGATGTCACCGATATCCCGACGCATTTGGTGCAACCGGGACAAATGGTGGCGATTTTGCACGATCAATATACGGTCAATCACCTGGCCGGCGAAGCCCGTACCCGCACCACAGAAATTCTATGCGGCCTTGGCCGTAAACCGAAAAGGAGATATGTATAATGATCATAAAAAATTCCATTCCTGCTCTAGCTATCGGCGCGGTTACCGCCATCGCCCCTTTATCAGATGCCGATATTATTCAATACACATGTAGTGTTAGTGATGTTGCTTACAACGGCATCCCATCAACCAGAGACTGGTCGATTCCTGCCATAGATCCTAATCAATACAGAATCAATGGAATGACTTATTGGGCAACCCACAACGGTACCGCCAACATTGATCTGAATGTTCCAAATCCCACTGTATTTTCGTTCGCGCATGGATATCAAATTTATGCGCTAGTCAATTCCGATCCAAACGTTTTAGTAAGCGCTCCTGGAGTTGCTTTTGTATTTAATCACTTTCCGCAGAGCGGTGATTTATCTTATGCAAGCGATATTTGGGGATCTACCACGCAAGGCCTGATTGATCCCAACGCTTTTTATGGCACAGGCATGACCAATATTGGATTTCAATTTGGTCCTTTGGTTCCAACATCCAATCCCGATTTTACCGTTTTATCGCAAAGCGCCAGGAACATCACCGCCTATTTTGAAATCACCTTCGATGTGGAACGGGTTCCTTCGCCTGGCGCGCCAGTATTGCTTGGATTGGCCGGCATATTGGCGAATACACGCCGGAGATAGATCAACATTTCCTGGTGAAATCGACCTAACCTTGCTATAAATTCTATCTATGCAAAAAATCCTAAATCCTCTGGCCTCTATCGGCCAAACTTTTATCACTTTTCTGGCCGCGACCGGCAGGCTGTCGATGTTCACCTGGTCGGGTTTGCGCGCGTGCTTTGCGCCGCCATTTTATCCGCGCTTGATTTTGCGTCAGGTGATCGATATCGGCTATTACTCCCTGCCCGTCGTTGGCATGACTTGTTTGTTTTCAGGCATGGTTTTAGCATTGCAATCTTATACCGGCTTTGCCCGTTTTTCTGCTGAAAGCGCTGTCGCAACAGTAGTCGTATTATCCATGACCCGCGAATTGGGGCCGGTGTTGGCGGGATTGATGGTCGCCGGGCGCATTGGCGCCGCTATGGCGGCCGAAATCGGCACGATGCGCGTGACCGAACAAATTGATGCGCTGACCACATTGTCCACCAACCCGATGCATTATCTGGTCGCGCCACGTTTGATCGCGGGCGTTACCATGTTGCCGTTGCTGGTTTTAGTCGGCGATATTATCGGCGTATTCGGCGGGTATATTATTGGCGTATACAAACTTGATTTTAATGCCGCAACCTATTTGAAAAACACATTCGATTATTTGGAATTCGAAGATGTGTTTTCCGGCCTGGTAAAGGCCGCGTGTTTCGGATTTATCATCACTTTGATGGGCTGTTACCAAGGGTATAATTCGCGCGGTGGCGCGCAGGGCGTTGGCGCGGCAACGACAAAGGCCGTCGTAACGGCATCGATCCTGATTTTGATTTTCAATTATCTAATCACCGAAATGTTCTTTGCGCGGTAACCCATGGCCCAACCCAAAATCCAAGTTCGCGGTTTATATAAATCCTTCGGCCCAAAAAAAGTTCTGCAAGGGCTGGACCTTGATATCAATCAAGGCGAGTCGGTCGTGGTCATCGGCGGATCGGGATCGGGCAAATCTATTTTATTGAAATGTATTTTGGGCATCGTCCGCCCGGATGCCGGCAGCATTAAAATCGACGGCGAAGAAGTAACCAAGCTTGGCCCACGCGAACGTCAGAAAATTATGCTTAAATTCGGCATGTTGTTTCAGGGCTCCGCCTTGTTCGACTCTTTGCCCGTATGGGAAAACGTCGCATTCGGTTTGATCCAGGGCCGCGGAATGGAACGAGAAGAAGCAAAAAAAATCGCGATTGAAAAACTAGCCCAAGTCGGTCTGCCCGCGCAAACCGGCGATTTATTTCCGGTGGAATTATCCGGCGGAATGCAAAAACGCGTCAGCCTAGCCCGCGCGATTGCCGCAAACCCGGAAATTATTTTCTTTGACGAGCCGACCACGGGCCTCGATCCGATCATGGCCGATGTGATCAACCAATTGATCAAGGATTCGGTCAAGAAACTGGGCGCGACCACCCTATCGATTACCCACGATATGGCCAGCGTGCGCAAAATAGCCGACCGTGTCGCGATGCTGTATAACGGCAAGATCATCTGGACCGGCCCTGTCAAGGAAATCGATTCCAGCATGAATGAATATGTCGATCAATTCATCCATGGCCGCGCCAAAGGGCCAATCGAAATGGCTGTTAAGGTCGCTTAAATTGTCGACAATTACCCTCCCCTTGAGGGAGGGTCAAAGTTGCGAGAAGCGCCAGGGTTGGTGTGGCGGCTGGCGCCATAATATCGAGCAACTTTGGGGTGGGGACCAATTCTCTCCCCCAAAGATTCTCTAATATTCACCGCCGCATCCCCACCCCAAATGCTTCGCTGCGCTTCAGCATTTGACCCTCCCTCAAGGGGAGGGTATAAAGTCAATATGGCCAAAGAAAAATCCAGTTTCGTTTGCCAATCCTGTGGCAGTGCTTTCCCCAAATGGATGGGCAAGTGCGAGGCGTGTGGTGGGTGGAATACGCTGACTGAAGAAGTCCAAGCGGCCAAAACCAGTCAATTTTCTCGCAAATTAAAATCATCGCGTAAATTGGAATTCTCGTCCCTTCAGGCCGAAGATAAAAATTACGCCCGCGCGCAAAGCGGCGTAAATGAATTCGACCGCGTCTGCGGCGGCGGTTTGGTACCAGGATCGGTGATTTTAATCGGCGGCGATCCGGGCATCGGCAAATCGACCTTGTTATTGCAAGTGGTCGCGAAATTATCCGGGCAAACATCCTGCGCCTATATTTCGGGCGAAGAATCGATGGAACAAATCCGCCTGCGCGCCCGGCGGTTACAAGTGGAATCGGCGCCGGTGGAATTGGCCAGCGCCACCAATGTGGGCGATATTATCGCTGCCATCGACCGCCCCGATGGGCCAAAGGTTGTCGTGGTCGATTCCGTGCAAACTTTATATCTGGAGGCGATTGAATCTTCGCCAGGAACGGTTTCCCAAGTTCGCGCCTCCGCCCATGAATTGATTCGCGTCGCCAAGGCGCGCGGATTTGTATTGTTTCTGGTCGGCCATGTGACCAAGGAAGGCACTATCGCCGGCCCGCGCGTGCTCGAGCATATGGTCGATACCGTATTATATTTCGAAGGCGAACGCGGACATCATTTCCGCATTTTACGCGCGGTAAAAAACCGTTTCGGCGCAGCAGACGAGATTGGTGTATTCAGCATGACGGAATTGGGATTACAAGAAGTCCCAAATCCATCCGCGTTATTTCTATCCGAACGGCGCGGCGATGTTTCCGGTTCTGCCGTATTCGCCGGGATGGAAGGCACACGGCCCGTATTGGTCGAAGTTCAAGCATTGGTTAATCCCACCAATTTCGGCACGCCCCGCCGCACTGTGATCGGGTGGGATGCTGGCCGCCTGTCGATGCTGGCGGCGGTATTGGAATCGCGTTGTGGAATTCCATTGTCGAATTACGATATTTATTTGAATATCGCGGGCGGTATTCGCATTACCGAACCCGCCGCCGATTTGGCGGTTGCGGCCGCATTAACATCTGCCCTGTCCGGCGTATCGATTGCCAGCGATACGGTGTTGTTCGGCGAAATTGGATTATCCGGCGAAGTGCGCAGCGTGTCGCAAATCGATCAACGCATCAAGGAAGCCGCGAAGCTGGGATTCAAGCATGCTTTCTTGCCAAAACCGATGCAAGGCCGCAATTATCAGAATATTTCCGGCATTAGCGCCACATCGACTGAAAATTTACACGAATTATTGCAAAAATTGGGACTGCGAGACGGATTATCATCCAAAAAGCCGACACCGCGCGCAATTGCTTAAATTCAATTTATAAACGGAGGTCACAATGGCAAAAAAAGTTCGTACAAAAAGTTTGCGCCGCTTCGTACCCATGATCCTGGACTTCTATGAAACAATACTAGACAGAGGAATCACATCCAAGCGCCGCATATCAGATTTTTATAAAGGCTGGGAGAAAAAAGAATCTCCAGATTTTGCTGCCCAAGGCCGCGTTTTGATTCAGGCCCTTTTAGATGCCATAGCCCAATCAAAAAAAACTCCGCCCATGAAATCACATCAAAAAAATGCATCCGTTTCACCTTCCGCTATCGCCAGGGTAAGAACGGCAAGAACAGGGAATGGACGCTAACATTTAAAATATTTCTTATGGCTTTATTTTCCTTGCCCATCTTCTTGGATCAACGGTAATTTATGGCATTATGTTTTCTAATTTCTCTCTTACATCTATCGACCTAATCGTTCTCGCCGTTATCGTCATTTCCGGATTTTTCGGGGCGTGGCGCGGCATTGTCAAAGAAACTTTATCCATTGCCGGATGGGCCGCCGCGCTGCTGGTTTTATTTTACGGCTTTACGCCGTTTCAGCCTATCACCCGCGATTTTGTTCACAATCCCGCCCTGGCCGATTTTATTACCGGCTCTATATTATTTGCGGGCACATTGATTATCGTATCGGTGTTCACCCATATGATGTCGAAATGGGTGCATAAAACCGCCTTTGGTTCGGCGGACCGGTCATTGGGATTTGTGTTCGGTTTAATTCGGGGCGGCTTGATTGTTTGCATGGCGTTTTTTCTGTATTCCGCCGCCGTGCCGGACGCCGAAGAATATCCGGATTCTTTGAAAAATGCTTACACGTTGCATTATATCCAAACCGCAACGGATTATATCGCCGATTTTGTGCAACAAAATCAAGTAGATGATGAGGATTCTTTACGCGACAAAGAAAAGCAGAAAGCAGATGAAAAGAATAAGGAAACCGAGTATAAGGATATTGAAAAAAACGGGCTGGAACCCCCGGCTCCATAAGAGGGTGAAACATGGTTGCATCATTAGTAGCGCGTTTTCCTTTTAATCCATCGGCTCGCGGCAGAAAATTGACCGGACCTGAATTGGACCGGCTAGAAACGCTTGTGCGCACAAGCCCAGGGAAAACCGTACACCAACTCATGCTGGATGAAATGCGGACGGTAGCTGGCCAGACAGATATAATTGATGGTCTGGAACAGAACCTTACAAACGCAACGACAGACAGCGACAAGGCAACAGCACGACTTGAGATTCGTGAAACATATGCTCGCTTACTGCCTCAGGGAAAACATGCCGGACCAAACGCTAGAATACTGGAACAAGCCCGGTCTATGGGAATAGTAAAATAATAATAAAATTACAACACAATATAATTGGGTAAAGGGACGTTGCGATGACATTGGATTTAAACAAATTCACCACCAATCCTTTTGACGATGACAAGTTCAAGGATGAATGCGGCCTGTTCGGCATTTTCGATCATGGCGACGCCGCCGCCCACACCGCGCTTGGCCTGCACGCCTTGCAACATCGCGGCCAGGAAGCCGTTGGCATCGTTTCCTTTGATGGCAAGAAATTTCATGCCACCCGCGCGCTCGGCCATGTCGCCGACAATTTTGGCAGCGAGTCGGCCATCGCCGAACTGCCCGGCAATAATTGCGTCGGCCATGTGCGTTATGCCACCACCGGCGATGTTATCATGCGCAACGTGCAGCCATTTTTCGCGGAACTGGATTTCGGCGGATTTGTGCTGGCCCATAATGGCAATTTGACCAATGCCCTTGAAATTAAAAAAGAATTGGTAAAACAAGGCGCGATTTTCCAATCCACCACCGACAGCGAAGTGATTATTCACTTAATCGCCCTATCGAAAAAAGAATCGGTGATCGACCGCATTATCGATGCCTGCCGCAAAATTACCGGCGCTTATTCGCTGGTGATGATGAACAAAGAAGCCGTGATCGGCATCCGCGATCCAAACGGCGTTCGCCCATTGGTATTGGGCAAATTGGGTAATTCGCATATTTTGTGTTCGGAAACCGTGGGACTGGATATTATTGGCGCGGAATTCATTCGCGACGTGAAACCGGGTGAAATGGTGATCATCACCAAATCCGGCGTGCGCTCGTTGATGCCATTGCCGCAAACCCAGCCGCGTTTTTGTATTTTCGAATATGTTTATTTCGCCCGCCCCGATTCCACCATCGATGGCCGCAATGTATATGCCGCACGCAAGGGAATCGGCGCAATCCTGGCGCAAGAATCGCCGATCGATGCCGACATGGTCATCCCGGTTCCCGATTCCGGCGTTCCGGCTGCCATCGGTTATGCCACTGAATCCGGCATTCCATTCGATATGGGCATTATCCGCAATCATTATGTTGGCCGTACATTCATTGAACCGACCGACAAAATCCGCCATTTGGGCGTTAAATTGAAACACAACGCCAACGTGCAACATATCAAGGGCAAACGCGTCATTCTGGTGGATGATTCCATCGTGCGCGGCACGACATCGAAAAAAATCGTCGATATGATTCGCGCCGCCGGCGCATCCGAAGTCCATTTACGCATCGCATCGCCGCCGACCATGAACCCATGTTTTTATGGCATCGCCACCCCGGACCGCAAGGATCTGATCGCCGCGCAATACCCGGTCGAAGAAATCCGTAAAATGATCAAGGCCGACAGTTTGGCGTTTATTTCCATCGATGGATTATATCGCGCGATGGGCGAAGCCAACCGCAACAATCAGATGCCGCAATTTTGCGATGCGTGTTTCAGCGGCGAGTATCCAATCGCCCTGACCGATTACGAACCGAAAAAATCCAAAGGCGCGGCGGATGATTCCAATCTGCCCCTATTGCGGGAAATGGCATAAGGCCGGTTAATGAAACTTCTGCAAGATAAAATTGCTTTGATCACCGGCGCATCGCGCGGGATTGGCCGCGCCGTTGCGGTGGAATTTGCCCGTCAGGGCACGCGGTTGATTTTAACTGGCCGCGATGTTCCGGCATTGGAAGAAACCGATGATTTGGTTCAGGCCGCAGGCGGCGAAGCAACCCTGGTCCCGCTCGATTTATCCAAAGTTGAAATGATCGATACGCTTGCGGCGGAATTAGCCAAAAAATTTGGGCGGCTCGATGTGTTTGTCGGCAATGCCGCGACGCTGGGTATTCTTGGCCCCCTGCACGATACCAAACCGCGCGATTTCACCAATGTGATGACGGTGAACGTACACGCCAATTGGCGCCTTTTACGCGCGATGCATGGCGGTTTATTATCATCTAAAGCCGGCCGGGTTATTTTTACAACCAGCGGCGTGACCGAATTCAACCCCGCCTATTGGGGCGCATATAATATCAGCAAATCAGCCCTGGAATCATTGGCCCAAACCTATGCCAACGAAGTTTCCAGCACCAATATTCGTGTTAATTTGGTCGATCCAGGCGCAGTGCGCACCCAAATGCGGGCTGAGGCGTTTCCGGGCGAAAACCCGATGACTTTGCCGCCACCCGAATCGATTGCGCCTTTATATGTGCAATTGGCCGTGGATTCTTGCACCAGCAATGGTAAAAAATACCATGCGCCCAAGGACAGTAAAGCCGCTTAAGGTTTCATCATAAAATATGCCCAAGAAAAAACCGCCAGATTTTGTCTGGCGGTTTTTTTATTTGATCTTGGAGTGTTTAAAACATGTCCCAGTAAACTTCTACGCGGCGGTTCCAGGCTTCTCCCGATGGCATCGATTCGGAATAGGCTTTTTCGGTATCGCCATGCGCGCTTACGATGATGCGGTCGCTTGGCACGCCCAGTTTTTGCAAACGTTTGGCGACGTTATCGGCGCGGTCCAGCGACAATTTATAATTGCGTTTTTTCTGTTGGTCCGGATCCATGTCCGCGGTGCGGGCGCTGGAATGGCCGACGACTTTTAAACCGCCGCCCTTGCCATGGAACCAATCGGTCAATTGTTTTAAGACTTTGGTTTCCTCGGCGCCCAAAGTGGCGTTATCGCCGCGGAAATATAATGTGGCGACCGGTTTGTTGGTATCGAAACTGCCGATTGGCGTTGGATATTGGCCGGTACCGGTTGGAACATTGGCGGAATTCGATGCCACTTGCGTGCGATATGGTGATCTTGCGCCCTGCCAATTGCCGAAACCGGAATAACCATAGGGATAATATGCCGCGCCGGTGCCGGATGTGTATGGCGCGGATTGCATCATACGATCAGTATAGGCTTGCATAGCGCCGCCATTATAGCTCCATGGGGTTCCGCCGGTAATTTCAACCGGTGGCACCATGCCGCCCATACCATTTTGGCCGGTCATATCGGACCAGGTGTAATAATTGCCTTGCGGCATTGGGGTGAAATTTGGCGCTACAAACGGTGCTGGCGCATTCATGGGCGCCAATTCCGCAAGATTGGTTACGGTAGGTTGCTGCGCAAATGGGGATGCAGCAATCGGTTGTTGCGCGAACGCATTGGATGGCGGCTGTAACGGCATGCCATACATCGCATTATTGCCATATGGATCATTGCCCCAAGATTGCGGGCCAAGATTGGTTGGCGCTGGGGTGCCTTCGGCAGGCATCATAATGCTTAGATCGCGCGGATTCAGAAATGGCGTCGCTGGCGTCATCGAGGCAGCGGAATTTGTGTTTACAGCAGTCGCTGGCGGAGCCCAGGCTTGCGCGGAAACAGAAGGTTCCACGACTGGCGCCGACCCATTGCGTTGATAGGCATCGCCGGTCGTTACATACACATTGCCATAAGAAATAATCGATGGCTGATTGGATGGCGCTTGTTGTATCGATGCGTTTGGCGCGGCCATAGGCGCATCGGCCCAAGCGAGTTCATTCGATGCTGGTGATTGGGATGTTTGTGCTTGGTATGGCGTGGATGGCGGAACCAAAGGTTCATCGAAATTATTGCCGCCTTGCATTACATAGACCGGAGTTTTCGGCCAATTTTGCGTGTCGGCAGTATTGTTCAAACTTGGCGGGTTGGAAGCTTGGGTAGCGCGCGCAGGTTCCATCGCCCGGGCTGGTTGCGCCGAACGGGCCGAACGATAGGTATCCGCGTTTTGCTGTGTTACCGGCGTTGCCATCAATTGGCTTGGCGCGGCATCTTCATGGGTTTGCGCCCATGCGGCGGATGGTGGCATTTCAACTGGCGCGGCGGCTTGTTGCGGCACTACCGGGAATTCTTGGAAATATTCGTTGGACGATTGCGCCCAATTTTGCTGCATTACTTGTTGCGCTTGCGCATGTTCGGCTTGCAATTTGCGTGTCCATTCGCTGCTGGATTGGTCTTGGACCGGTTGCATTGGAACGGACGATAAATTCGGATAGGTACTGTTCATCCCGGCCGGTTGCGTTGGCGCGCGTAACGGTTGTTCGGTCGGCGCACGGTAAGCTTGTTTTGGTACGGTATAGTAATCTTGGGTTGCTGCCGGGGCTGGAGCTTGCGCTTGTGGACGCGGCGCGGATTGGGCGGCGGCGCTGAAATCGGCTGGCGGCGTCAATGGCATTGCCGAGAAATCGCGTAAAGCCGAATTGGCCGGTGCTGGCGCAGCGCCCACCCAACCTTGCGCGCTGTTTACCCGGGGCAAAGTTGCAGGATCGGAAAATTTAGGACCGGCGAAACCAGGAATCGGAGCAACCGGCGATTCGGTGACTTTTACCGGGGCAAATGGCGCGGCAGGCGGAGCATACGAAGTAGCGGTTGGCGTATCGGTATCGTTGCGGAAAAAACTTTGTGTTTTGTTGTACCAAGCGGGACTGTTCGCCGGAGATGTCATCGGTTTGTTAGGTGCAGCAAAATTTTGCTGCGCTGCAGCATTTTGCGGCTTAATTTGGTATGCGGTATTGCTATTGTCAAAAGCCAAAGCCGAGTTAGTTTGCAGGTGCAAAAAAATCGCCGCTAAAAACGCAACCGTCGAAATACGCCATAGTGTCCGAGACATCGCTAAACCCTTTGATTATATTGCCTTTATTGAAATGACTACTTTACCTTGGGGTATTTATGCTATAAATAGCCTCCCCCAAAGGCGTAGTTATGCATCACTGCCCAGCGAATTGCAACTAACCTTTTATTCACTTCTTTGTTCTATCCTGAACATGTCTAAGTCCTTGTTTTGTCCATTGTTTCCCTGAGGTTATTATGTCTGAAAACGCCCAACAAAAAACATCCAAAAATTTCGATGCTAAAGAATGGTCTAAGATCATGACCAGCATCGCCGAACAATCGCAAAAGCTGGTTGGCGATTTCGTAAAACAACAAAGCCAAGGCGGCGGATCGATGAATGGCATGGGCATGGGCGATCCCGCCAATGTCGGCAAAGCGTTTTTCGAAATGACCCGCCGGATGCTGACCGATCCGACCAAATTGTGGAAAGCACAAATGGATTGGTGGCAGGATTATATGACCTTGGTGAACAACACTTCCCGCCGCTGGTTGGCCGGAACGCCGTCGGCACCGGTTATCGAAACCCCTTCTGGCGACCGCCGGTTCAAAGACGATGCCTGGCAGCAAAATGCGATTTTCGATTTTATCAAGCAGTCTTATTTGTTGACCGCGCGCACTATTCAAAACTCGATTAAAGAAGTCGAAGGACTGGACGAGCAAACCGCGCGCAAGGTCGATTTCTATACACGCCAGTTCGTCGATGCGATGGCGCCATCCAATTTCGTGATGACCAATCCCGAAGTATTGAAAGCCACCATCGATTCCAAGGGCGAGAATTTGGTGCGCGGATTAAAAAATATGTTAGAGGATTTGGAACGCGGCAAAGGTAATTTGCGCATCCGCATGACCGATGAAAAAGCGTTTCAGGTCGGCAAGGATATCGGCGTTACCCCAGGCAAAGTCGTGTTGCAGACCGATTTGATGCAGTTGATCCAATATTCGCCATCGACGGAAAAAGTGCACAAAACTCCGTTGCTAATCATTCCGCCATGGATCAATAAATTTTATATTCTCGATCTGCGCGCGAAAAATTCTTATGTCAAATGGCTGGTCGATCAAGGCCATACCGTGTTCATGATCTCCTGGGTCAATCCGGGCAAGGAACTCGCCGATAAAGGTTTCGATGCCTATATGGAAGAAGGCCCATTGGCCGCGCTGGATGCGATGGAAAAAGCCACCGGCGAAAAAGAATTCAACCTGATCGGATACTGCCTGGGCGGTACGTTACTATCGTCCCTGCTTGCCTATATGAAGGCAAACAAAGACGAGCGCGTGAAATCGGCGACCTATTTGGTGACCTTGGTCGATTTCACCGAAGCCGGCGAATTGTCCGTGTTCATCGACGAAGAACAATTGGCGGCGCTGGAAAAACGCATGAACAAGCGCGGGTTTTTGGAAGGCCACGAAATGGCCACCACCTTTAACTTGCTGCGCGCCAACGATTTGATTTGGTCGTTCGTAATCAACAATTACTTGCTTGGCAAGGAACCGTTCCCATTCGATTTATTATATTGGAATTCGGATTCGACCCGCATGCCCGCCGCGATGCACAGTTTTTATCTGCGCAATATGTATCAGAAAAACTTGCTGATTCAACCGGGCGGCGTCAGTTTAAAAGGCACCAAACTGGATTTGCGTAAAATCGATATTCCATCGTATTTGGTCGGCACCAAGGAAGACCATATTTGCCCGTGGAAATCAGTTTACTCCGCCACGCAAATGTACAAAGGCGATGTGGAATTCGTTCTGTCGGGTTCGGGCCATATTGCAGGCGTGGTCAATCATCCGGATGCCAACAAATACCAATACTGGACTAATTCGCGCATTGAAAAAAGCGCCGACGATTGGTTCGAAGATGCGAAGGAACATCCAGGTTCCTGGTGGCCGCATTGGCAGGAATGGATCAAGGAATATGCCGGCAACAAAATCGATGCCGACAAACGCATCCCTGGCAAAGGCAAATTAAAAGCCATCGAAGACGCGCCAGGAAGTTATGTTAAAACCAAAGTAGTTTAAAGCTTATCTTACGGAACAAAGCCAGGAAAAGAAATTTTCCTGGCTTTTCTTATGCTTAGACATCAATCAAAATCTAATAGATCAGTATCACAAAACCCTCTATAAAATCCTATAAGAAAACAAATATGGGGCTCATGGGTACGGATATTCGCCAGTTAGTCCGACTGATCGAACAAGTCGGCAAATTAAAAAAAGTTCCGCGCGCGGGGTGGTTGCGCGTTGGCGTCCGCAGGCCGCATCAATCGAAACATCCAGAATCAGTGGCGGATCACAGTTTCAATTTGGCGGTAATGGCAAAAATTCTGACGCCGTGCCTGCCGCATTTGAATGCGGACAGATGTATCCGGCTATGCCTGATTCACGATTTGGTTGAATCTATTACCGGTGATATCACCCCGCATGACGGCATTACTCCTGAAGAAAAAAGACGGCGAGAATCCAAGGCTGCGGAAAAATTAAGCCGGTCATGGCCGGACAATTCCTTTCAAAGTCTGTGGACAGAATATCAGCGACAAGAAACCCCCGAAGCTGCCTTTGTACATCAATTAGATGCTTTAGAAATGGTGTTTCAAGCACGGGAATATGCGCGCCAAAGCATATCGCCGAAAAAATTGCAGCAATTTTGGAACTCCGCCGCGGAGCGGATTACCATTCCATTGCTGAAAGAAACCTTAGAATATTTGCGCACCCATCCGCCACAAGGCACGCCGCGCCCCGCCCAACAACGCGCCCGTTAGATTAAGAGATTTTTACTTGATCGAATGCGGCGCGCAATAATCGCGCCCCCTGATCCAACGCCTGCTCCCACACCTCTGCGGCTTTGCCGTCCGCACCGTCGCTGATGAATTTCAAGCAGCCGAAGGGAATTCCCTCCGCCGCGCAAATTTTCGCGAGTGCATAGGCTTCCATATCCATCACCTGCCATGGATGATCGCCCGCATCGTCGACAAAGTGATCACCAGTCCCACAACAGGCTTCGGGATAATCCATGTAACGATTACCATAAACCAATGGCGATGGCGTTGTATCAAATGGCGCTTGATATGGCGCGAACCCCAGCGGCGTTACATCCATATCGCGCTCGATAAAGGATGTGCAATTGACAATACTGCCGGTTTTAAAAACCGGGCTGCCTGCGCTACCCAAATTTAAAATCAATCCCGGATTTGCGCCACTTTTCGCGCGCCAATCGTTCAACGCACGCATCAAGCCATAGGCCGCATTGATTTTGCCAACACCGGTATAACAAACTGGGAAATCCACAAATTGCCCGCGCGATTCGGATTCTAGTGCAAAAACGATCAGAATATTTTTCATTATAATTGTCTTTGAGCGGTTGCCAGCGATCTTCTTTTCGCATGAAAAGGACAAGTTATCGTCGGTCTTCTTTTTTGTGTACCGGCCCTGTAGGCGATGAAAGAAGGTAGCATAGTTTTTGCTGCATCAAACATACGCCCTATATTTGCTTTTTCATTGTCGCTAAAAGGACCGAATTTTATTAAATAACCCAATTCATATTGTTGGGTAAAATTTAAATCATCATTCAGGTTCCTGGATCTTTTAACTGCCCCTCTTACACATCTCATAATACGGCGCTTTATTTCATCGATAATTTTTCGGCGTATAATATTTGGATCAACGCCCAATTCTTCAAATGAACGGCCAGATTGATATGTCCAAATTAATATATTAATTAAATCAGATTTGTGCCCGCATCTATCTGTAGGGCCAAATAATCTTTTATAGGCATCCCCAATCGCTTTCGGAATATCTTGGTCCGGAATGGCCGACATCAAGGAAGCAGTCCGAGTCATATCATAAATATTCCGCTGCCAATTTCACATAATGCTGCGCCGACCAGGATAAATGCCTGCGTTCATCCGTCGTCAGATCGCGCACGAATTTTGCCGGGCGGCCGGCCCATAATTGTCCCGATAAAACTTTTTTCCCCGGCGTAACCAGTGCGCCGGCCGCGACAATCGCTTCATCGCCGACACTCGCGCCATCCATAATACAAGCCTGCATGCCGATCAACACGCGATTGCCGATGGTGCAGGCGTGCAATAACGCCTGATGACCAATCGTGCAATCATCGCCGACGATAGTTGGGATGTCGCCATTTTCGCGTGAGGCGCAATGAATCACCACGCCGTCCTGGATATTGGTGCGCGCGCCGATGCGAATGTGATTTACATCGCCGCGTAAGGTGCAGCCATACCAAACGCCGCTTTGATCGCCGATTTCGACATCGCCAATGACGGCGGCGGTTTCGGCGACAAAGACGTCTTTGCCGATTTTAGGAGCAATATTTTTATAAGAACGGATAGTCGCAGACATAATTTACACCGATAAAAAAAGAGGCAGCCGAAGCTGCCTCTTTGATAGCATAGAATCCGAAGACTCGAAAGATTAACGTTTCGAGAATTGGAAACGACGACGTGCCTTGGCACGGCCGTATTTTTTACGTTCAACCACGCGTGGATCGCGGGTCAAGAATCCGCCAGCCTTTAGCAAGCCGCGCAATTCCGGTTCAAAGAATGTCAATGCCTTGGACAAGCCATGACGCAAGGCGCCGGCCTGGCCGGACAAACCGCCGCCAGTGATGGTGCAATCGATATCGAATTGACCTTCGCGTTTGGTGGTTTGCAATGGCTGGTTGATCAACAAGCGCAACACCGGGCGCGCAAAATACGTCACATGGTCGCGGCCATTGACGGTGATTTTGCCCTTACCCGGTTTAATCCATACGCGGGCAATCGCATTTTTACGTTTGCCAGTAGCATAGGCGCGGCCTTGTTTATCCAATTTCTTTTCGTGCACTGGTGCCGATGCAGTCGCGGCGGCGGCCGGAGCCGATTTCGTTTTCAAGTTAGATAGGCTTTCTAAACCTTGTGCCATTATGCTGCACTCCTTTTATTCTTGCGATTTTTCGAGGCAACATCGACCATTTGAGGTTGTTGCGCACTGTGCGGATGTTCGGATCCGGCATAGACGAATAAATTTTCCATCATTTCGTTACGCAACGGGCCTTTACGCAGCATGTTCTTCACCGCGTCTTTGATGACGCGATCGGCATGCGCACCTTCTAAAATTTGTTTCGCGGTGCGTTCTTTTACGCCGCCCGGGAAACCGGTGTGCCAGCGGTATACTTTGCCTTCCAGCTTGTTGCCGGTCAGCGCCACTTTTTCCGCGTTGATGATCACATACTTATCGCCGGTCAAAACGTTCGGCGTATAGGTCGCCTTTAGTTTGCCGCGCAAGCCAGAGGCCACATAAGTGGCCAAACGGCCCAATACCAAATCCGTGGCATCAATCATGTACCACTTGGCTTGGGTCTTCATATCTGCTTCCTTAGCCGTGTAACTTTTCATGGTTTTATTCCTATTTAAAAATGAGGCACTGTTATAACCCATATGCCACCGATGTCAAATGAAAATGACATCACACACCCATATATAAATATATGAAATAGAATGATAAATTGAACTACATACAATTGTATGTATGTTTAGACTGGCTTTGTGTTATCCTCTATCCATTGCAGGAAGGGGCTATAGCCCTTTTTGATCTCGATTGCCACAAAGGCGGGGACATCATACGAATGCAGCGCACGAAAGGTTTTTTCGAGCTCCGTAAGCCGGTTTTCGGTGGTCTTGATAATCATGGCGATTTCTTCCGCCGTTTTCACCTTGCCTTGCCAGCGATACACCGATTCCATTTTTGGAAAAATATTCACGCAAGCGGCGAGATTTTTTTCCACAACCGCACGCGCAATGGCTTGCGCCTGATCGATATTCGCGGCTGTGGCATAAACCAGCATTTTTGTCATGTTTTTGCTCCCTTAAACCATATCGGCTTGCCAGGACCGCGGCAAACCGCCACAATAGAAACTTAATTGTATGAGTATAAGCCGGTGAATATTTACAATCTAGAAAAACTAAGCGTTTTGGTCGCGGATGACGATGAATTTTCCCGCTCGACCCTGTGTTCGGTTCTGCGCGGCATGAAAGTCGGCAAATTGGTCGTCGCCCGTGATGGCGGCGAAGCCATCAATCATCTGAAAATGGCCGGGTTCACCGCCACGAAACCCGGCGAAATTGGTATCGATATTATTCTTTGCGATTGGCTGATGAGCCCGGTTTCCGGCGCGATGTTAATCCGCTGGCTGCGCCGGTCCGAAGAATCGCCAGATCGTTTCATTCCAGTAATCGCCGTATCCGGCGCCGTTGACATCCATAACGTGCAAGAAGCGCGCGATTTGGGCGTTAATGAGTTTTTGACCAAGCCCTATTCCACCAAATCGGTTGCGGCGAAAATTATGTCGATCATCGACCAGCCGCGCCAATTTACCTATAACGGCGAATATTTCGGCCCCGACCGCCGCCGCCAGGACGCGCCATACAAAGGCGAAGACCGGCGCAAAGTTCGCATGGCGGACATGGAAATCATCCAAACCGGCAAGCGCCCGGAATCGTTAAATACCAAGGCGAAAATTTGGATGTTCGATTTGCCAAATAAATTAAAAGCGAAATTGGGTATCAAGGATGCTGATGCCGGCGCAATCGATCCTACCCTGCTCCGCGTTGCCGAACAGCAATTGCAGGATATGAGCGACGATTACAGCGATTGGGTACGCGGAAATTTAGCGCAATTGCAAATGAATTTCGAACAATTGCAAGCCAACACCAAAAACCCATGGAAATATATTCAGAACATTCATAACATCAGCCACGAATTGCGCGGCCAGGGGGAAACGTTTGGATATAATTTGATTACGCTTTTCTGTAAATCGCTGTGCGATTTCACCGAAGCCAAAAATGTCGAAATCGACGAGCGTTTGATGGAATTAATCAAGGCACATATTGACGGTATCCAAGTCGTTATCCGCAGCGGCGTAAAAGACGATGGTGGCACGGTGGGCGCCGAATTGCTGTCGACATTGGACGAAGCCAAGGAAAAATTCTATTCCAAGGCAAAGAAAAAAACCCCATTCATGACCCGCAAACTGAAATAGCCTGCTATTGACATACAACCTCTGTCCTTGTAAAGGATACACAACAGGGGTGCGGGTATGAAATTACCAAAAAGTAGATTTTTGCGTTGGAGTATTGTTATCGCTGCAAGCGGCGCGGTTTCGACGCTGGCCTTTGTAGGCATTCGCGTCCATACCGCGGAATATCGTAACGAAGTAGCCGAGGTTACCAAAGTATTTCAGCACGCTATTCAGAATTTAAAAGACCTCGAAAAAACTTCCCGCATAACCGGCGATACCGGAGTTGGTTATGAATTAACCAAAGCGGAATTTGGCAGCAGCAACTGGAACGGCAAAATGGGCGGCATTGTCGGCGCCTTATGCCGCCCAGCGAATAAAATTTATCATTGGCCAAAATTGACCCGCACCGAAATTAGCGATGCGCGGTATTATATTGATTGCCAGATCAAAGAAAACGCCCGCCGGAAATTCCCAAACCAAGCCGGAGCCAGTAAACAATGGGTGCCATTGATATTTACCCCTGGAATATTGACCGGTTTATTTTTGGCAAGTTTTTTACTGCCTAGAAAAATCCGTTCGTTTTAATCTACCGATACGGCGCGTCTTTGATTAGATTGGCGGCGATTTCGGCTTCCCAGCGGTCGCCATTGGCCAGCAGTTTTTCTTTGTTATAAAACAGCTCTTCGCGGGTTTCGGTGGCGAATTCGAAATTCGGGCCTTCGACAATCGCATCGACCGGGCAAGATTCCTGGCACATGCCGCAATAAATACATTTGGTCATGTCGATATCGTACCGTGTGGTGCGGCGAGATCCATCGTCGCGCGGTTCGGCTTCGATGGTGATCGCTTGCGCCGGGCAAATCGCCTCGCACAATTTACAGGCGATGCAGCGTTCTTCGCCATTGGCATAACGGCGTTGCGCATGCTCGCCGCGAAAACGTGGGCTTAATGGGCCTTTTTCGAAGGGGTAGTTGATCGTGTATTTCGGCTTGAACATATATTTAAAGGTCAAGGCGAGTCCCGAAATAATTTCAGTCAATAAGAAACTACGCGCGGTGCGGTTAAACATAACGATCTCCCTAACCCATCATTTTTAAATAGGCTGCGGTGACAACCACCCAGAACAGCGACAATGGCAAAAATACTTTCCAACCCAAACGCATCAATTGATCATACCGGTACCGCGGCATGGTGGCCCGTACCCATAGGAATAAAAACAGCACGAACGCGATTTTCAGCGCGAACCAAACCGCCCCTGGGACCCAGGTAAACGGTTCCAGTGGAATTGGGCAATCCCAACCGCCCAGGAACAATATCGCCGCCATTGCCGACATCAAAATCATTGCGGCATATTCGCCCAGATAAAATAACGCGAAACTCATCCCCGAATATTCGGTGAAATAACCGCCGACCAATTCCGATTCACCTTCGGGTAAATCGAATGGGGAGCGGTTGGTTTCGGCCAGGGCCGAGATGAAAAACACCACCGCCATCGGCAATAACGGCAATACATACCAATTTTGAATGCCGCCCGATTGCGCATTTATAATTTCGGTCAAATTCAACGACCCGGCGCACATTAATACGGTGACAATCACAAAACCGATGGAAACTTCGTACGATACCATTTGCGCCGCACTGCGCAGCGATCCAAGAAACGAATATTTGGAATTGCTGGCCCATCCGGCGATGATAATACCGTACACGCCAAGCGATGAAATGGCAAACAGATACAAAATACCGACATTAATATCGGCGATCACAATCCCGGCATTCACCGGAATCACCGCCCAGGCCATCAAGGACAGGGAAAATGTGATTACCGGGGCCAGCAAGAACAAAAACCGATTCGCGCCGGACGGAATGATCATTTCCTTCATCAGCAATTTCAAACCGTCGGCAAATGGTTGCATCAATCCAAATGGACCGACCACGTTTGGCCCCTTGCGCAATTGGATGGCGCCGATCACCTTGCGTTCCGCCAATGTCAAAAACGCCACCGCGACCAGCAACGGCACGACAAACATCAATATTTTTGCCGTGGTCCAAGCCGCAGGAATTACATAAGTTTGAATGAACGCGTCTGTTATCATGCCGCCACCTTGAATTCATAAAAATTGGAAATTTTCCGTCCACCGGATTTGATCAAAAATTCTTCGCGTTCGCCCATCGGTGTCGAATCGTCGGTATAAATTGCTACGCGCCCTTCATTCCGGGCAATTTGTTTAACCGATTCAATAATCTTTTTGCCATACCCTTGGCCACGTTTATCCGGCGCAACGGCCATTTCCTCGAGATACATCACATCGCCCGCCAGCATATTGCCGAAACGGGATAACGCCGCCAATCCCACAACTTCACTGGCGTCATAAATTAAATGCAATTTGTATATAATTTTTTGCGCGCGATCCAAACGCGTTACAAAAGTCGCATAATCCAGATCCGAATAGATTCCTTGCATCAGCGGAAAAGCAGTTTGCTTTTGCGCTTCGGTTTCAACAGGAATGAAATTCAGATCGGACATTTATGCCGCCACCTTTTTCTGTTGCACGAATTCTTCGGCGCACTTGGCCATGGTTACCGAATTGCGGGAAATCACATCGGTCATATAATAATTCGGCATTGGCAGAACGAATGGCGCATTGGTTATCGTGCCAGCCATGCCGAAATTGCCCCATGGAGCCTTAGTCACATCATGCATGCTGATAAATAACGAATGATCCTTGCCCAATTGCAGGCGCAATTCGTCCAGCGTGTTGAATGGCAGAGTTTTGCCAATATGTTCCGACAAAGCGCGGACGATTTTCCAATCTTCTTTCGCCTCGCCCGGTGGTAATAACGCCGCGAATGCCTGTTGCGGGCGGCCTTCGGTATTGACGTAAATTCCGTCTTTTTCGGTATAGGCCGCGCCGGGGAGAATCACATCCGCGCGGCTTGCGCCGACATCGCCATGATGGCCTTGATAAACCACAAAGGCCGATCCCAATTTTTTGGTATCGATTTCATCGGCGTTCAATAAATAGACAACTTCCAATTTATTCGATGACGCCGCATTGATCATGCCCGCAACGTCAAGCCCGCCTTTTTGTGGCACGAATCCGACATCCAGCGCGCCCACGCGGCCGCCAACCAAATGCAATACGTTAAATCCATTCCAATCACCTTGAATCATATTGCAGGATTCCGCCAATTTGCGGCATTCGGCCAAAATCGCCGCGCCGTCCACGCGTTGCAATGCGCCCATGCCGACGATGATCATCGGGCGCTTGGCGGATTTCAGTTTCTCGGCATAAGGATGGCGGCCCGATGCGATTTGTTCGATCACGCTGGCATCCTGGCTGAGATGTTCGAATTTCACCGTCAAATCGACGCGCGGACCGATCAAACTGACCGGCATGCCGGTTTGCAAATACCGTTTGCGGATGCGCGACATAACCAACGGCGCTTCCTTGCGCAAATCCGCGCCAACAACCAGACACGCATCGGCTTGCTCGATTCCGGCAATCGTCGTGTTGAAAATATATCCAGCACGCTGCGATGGATCGATCTTCGCGCCGTCTTGGCGGCAATCCATATTTGCAACGCCTAAGGACGATAATAATTTTTGTAAGGCATAGGTGGATTCCACATCCACCAAATCGCCGGAAATCGCGCCGATCTTATCCGGCGGAGTCGATTTCAATTTTTGTGCCACAATCCCAAGCGCTTCTTGCCAAGATGCCGGTTGCAACTTGCCTGCTTTGCGCACATAAGGGCGATCCAAACGTTGGCGTTTCAAACCGTCATAAGCAAAACGCGGTTTATCCGCCAGCCATTCTTCGTTAATCGATTCATTCAAGCGCGGCATAATACGCATTACTTCGGCCCCGCGTGTATCGACGCGAATGGCGGATCCGCAACCATCCAGCACATCGACCGATTCGGTTTTTTTCAATTCCCACGGACGCGCGGTAAAAGAATAAGGTTTATTCAGCAATGCGCCGACCGGACATAAATCGATAATATTGCCGGACATTTCGGATGTCAGCGCCTTTTCGACGTACGTGGTGACTTCCATCCCCTCGCCCCGGCCAATGCCGCCCAATTCCGGCACGCCCGCGACCTCATCAACGAACCGAATGCAACGCGTGCAATGAATACAACGCGTCATTTCGGTTGCGATCAGTGGGCCCATATATTTGTCTTTGACCGCGCGGCGCATTTCTTGCGTCCGGCCACGATCATATCCATAAGCCATCGCCTGATCTTGTAAATCGCATTCGCCGCCCTGATCGCATATCGGGCAATCGAGCGGATGGTTTAACAATAAAAATTCCATTACGCCTTGACGCGCCTTGATCACTTGCGGCGTCGAGGTTTTAATCACCATTCCATCGGCAACCGGCATCGCGCAAGATGCAATCGGCTTTGGCGCTTTTTCCATTTCCACCAGGCACATGCGGCAATTGCCGGCAATGGCGAGGCGTTCATGAAAACAGAAATGCGGAACTTCGACGCCAGCATCACGGCAAGCCTGGAACACCGTTCTTCCGACTGGGACTTCGAGTTCAATTCCATCGATGGTTAGTTTTGGCATTTTTCTACCCAATTAAATAAATTCAAAAACATTGGCGAGCACATACAACCCGCCGAACAATCCCACGCATACAAAAACGATCCGCAACGATTTCGGCGGTTCCTGGCCCGGATTCTTTTTCCGGTGCATTACCAACAGCAACGATACAACCAGTACCGCCAAGCCTATGATAATGTTTGCCGTATAATTCATATCAACTCAATTTCTTCCAATAATTAACTGTGATTGCGCCGCTATCGTCCTTGAGACACAGGAAAGATAGACTGACTGCCGATTGATCAGGCGCTTTCCAAGAATGAAAGCCGATTTTGGGATCGCCAGCATATTCAAAGGTTGCATATCGTTTTTTTAAACTTTCGAAAACATCGTGGGATTTGGAACCACAGCCTTTTTGAGATTCTAATATTTCTTGTTGTAATACAATAAGCTCAAGTTTGTCATCGGTTTTGGAAAAACGGAATTGCGTCGATTGATGACCTTCGGCCAATTCCAAACAATCGTTATGCATAAACAAATAAGTCCCGCATTTATCCAAAACAGTAATTTTAGGATTAACTGCAATAACTTCTTGCCTGCTCATCCCAAAATGATAAGGGCCATATCCTGTGATGCTTTCTTGAGCTTGCGCTTGGGCAAGGAAAGAGAAAACCGCAATGGCTGCCCATAAGATTTTTTTCATAACTACTCCGCCGCCATTGGCACAGTGCGTTCGCGAATCCGCCGTTCGACCTCCGGCCGGAAATGGCGCATTAAACCTTGGATTGGCCAGGCTGCCGCGTCGCCGAGCGCACAAATGGTGTGGCCTTCGACTTGTTTAGTAATATCCAGCAACATATCGATTTCGCGGATTTCGGCGTCGCCCTTTACCAGGCGTTCCATGATGCGCCACATCCAACCGGTGCCTTCGCGGCATGGGGTGCATTGGCCGCAGGATTCATGTTTGTAGAATTTTGATAAACGCGCGATCGCCTTTACCACGTCGGTCGATTTATCCATCACAATTACCGCCGCCGTGCCCAAACCGGATTGCACGCCGCGCAGCGAATCAAAATCCATCAACACCGTATCGCAAATCGATTTCGGCAGCATCGGCACCGACGATCCGCCCGGAATGATCGCCATTAAATTATCCCATCCGCCGCGCACGCCGCCCGCGTGTTTTTCGATCAATTCTTTTAATGGGATGCCCATTTCTTCTTCGACATTGCACGGCATGTTGACGTGGCCGGAAATACAAAACACCTTGGTGCCTTCGTTTTTCGGTTTACCCAATTTCGAAAACCATTCCCCGCCCCGGCGTAAAATTTCGCCTGCGACCGCGATAGTTTCCACATTATTGACCGTGGTTGGGCAACCATACAAACCGACACCCGCCGGAAATGGCGGTTTCAACCGTGGCTGGCCTTTTTTACCTTCCAAACTTTCCAATTGCGCGGTTTCTTCGCCGCAAATATACGCGCCCGCGCCGCGATGCATATAAAGGTCGAAATCGTAACCCGAACCGCAGGCGTTTTTACCGATCAAACCGGCTTCGTATGCTTCGTCAATGGCGACCTGTAAATGCTTGGCTTCGTTATAAAATTCGCCGCGAATATAGATGTAACAAGTCTTTACGCCCATCCCGACCGACGCGAGCAAACAACCTTCGATCAAACGGTGCGGATCGAACCGCAAAATATCGCGATCTTTGCATGTGCCTGGTTCGGATTCATCGGCATTGACGACCAAATAACTGGAGCGTCCATCGGGGGAATCTTTTGGCATGAACGACCACTTCATTCCGGTTGGAAAACCCGCGCCGCCACGACCGCGCAGGCCGGATTTTTTCACTTCTTCGACGATCCAATCGCGGCCCTTTAAAATCAAATCCTTGGTGCCCGACCAAACGCCACGGCGTTTCGCGCCAGCCAATTTCCAATCGTCTTGGCCGTATAGATTCGTAAAAATTCTGTCTTTGTCCGAAAGCATTTTATTTTTTGACCTCTGTCAAAGTTTTGGCGCCGCCGAGTGGCGCGGAATTTTGCCGTCCAATTTGCGTACCCACCACCGGTTTGCGCCCGGCCGATAAATCATCCAAAATTTTACCCATGCTGGAAGAATCCAGATCTTCGTAAAAATCGTCGTTGATCTGCACCATGGGCGCATTGACGCACGCGCCCAAACATTCAACCTCTACCAAAGTAAACTTACCATCCGTCGTGGTGCCGCCCATATCGATACCCAGTTTTTTCTTGCAAGCGCCGACAATTTCATCCGATCCGCGCAGCCAGCATGGCGTTGTGGTGCAAACCTGAACCAAGTTTTTACCTACCGGATTCAAATTATACATCGTATAAAAACTGGCGACTTCGTAGACGCGAATCAACGGCATGCCGAGATAATTCGCGACATAATCCATCGCCTCTTTCGGCAGCCAGCCGCCGGATTGACGTTGCGCGATATCAAGCAACGGCATCACAGCCGATTGCTGACGGCCTTTTGGATATTTGGCCACGTGATATTCGGCCAGTTTTTTATTGTCCGGCGTAAATTCAAATGGCGCCGATTTTTGCGCCAGAGCCGGAGAAGCACTGTTCATCGATCAATCTCCCCAAACACGATATCCATGGAACCGATAATCGCCACCACGTCCGCCAGCATGTGCCCGCGAGACATGAAATCCAGCGCTTGCAGGAATGCGAATCCCGGCGCGCGGATTTTGCAGCGATATGGCTTGTTGGTTCCATCGGAAATCAGATAAACGCCGAATTCGCCCTTTGGCGCTTCGACGACAGAATAAGTTTCACCGGCGGGAACGTGATACCCTTCGGTGTATAATTTGAAATGGTGGATCAACGCTTCCATGCTGCGTTTCATATCGCCGCGTGTTGGCGGGGCGATTTTATGATCATTGACCTTCACGGGGCCGCCAGGCATTTTATCCAAGCATTGTTTCATAATGCGCAACGACTGGCGCATTTCTTCGATCCGTACCAAATACCGCGCATAACAATCGCCGGTTTTGCCGGTTGGAATATCGAATACCATATCGGCATAAACATCATAAGGCTGACTTTTGCGTAAATCCCACGGTGTGTTCGATCCGCGCAGCATCGGGCCGGACAAGCCCCAATCCAGCGCTTCCCGCGCGGTAATAACGCCGATATCCACGGTGCGCTGTTTGAAAATTCGGTTATGGGTCAAAAGACCTTCGATATCGTCGATAATTTTTGGGAAATGATCGATGAATTTATACATATCCTCGATCAATCCGGCGGGCAGATCTTGATGCACGCCGCCTGGACGGAAATACGCCGCGTGCAAACGCGCGCCGGAAACGCGTTCATAAAACTCCATCAAAGTTTCGCGTTCTTCGAACGCCCACAATAACGGCGTCATCGCGCCGACGTCGATGGCGAATGTGGTGATATTCAAAAGATGGTTTAAAATCCGGCCGATTTCAGAATATAAAACGCGAATATATTGCGCGCGTTTTGGCGGCGTGATGCCCAGCAACTTTTCAACCGCCAGAGCAAAAGCATGTTCCTGATTCATCGGCGCGACGTAATCGAGGCGATCGAAATACGGCACAGCCTGTAAATAGGTTTTATATTCAATTAATTTTTCAGTGCCACGATGAAGAAGGCCAATATGCGGATCGGCGCGCTCTATCACCTCGCCATCCATTTCCAGAACCAAACGCAACACGCCGTGCGCGGCCGGATGTTGCGGGCCGAAATTCATGGTGAAATTTTCACCGCTTGGCACTTCACCCGGATTGGTTTTGGTTTTTGTTTCGATATGAATGGTCATTAATTCATTCGCTCCATTCTTTTACGCATCGCCACATCTGCTTGATTTCCAAGGACTGCTAGAGATTCAACAGGCATAATCAGTATGCTTCTTTGGTCACAGATTCTAGCAACCGTTTCATCACCTTGAAAAATACCTTTTACAGAAGCGGATATTCCTGCCGCCAATTCCATGATTTGTGCCGGCTGCAATCCCAATGCACTGTCAATTTCCACTTGAACAAAACCGCGGCAACTGAATTCCGCAGCACGCGCACATTGAACATGCGCGAAAACCGTGCCCGCTTGCCCCTTACGTTCCATAATAGCAGTGGCGATTCTTGCCTCAGTTTCAATATGGATGGTCATTAGGCGGTCCTAACTGTTCTTGAAGCAATAAATTTTGCAACTGCTGCTGGAAAAGATGTTTGTCCCACTGAAGAACGCGGGCGGCACGACCCAGAAATGGCTTCCATATTACCGGTGGTGTCTTTCACTATAACTACGGCTAAACCGGTGTGGTTTAGAGCTTCCTGCGCGGCGACGCGAAAAGCCTCGATAGTTTCATCTCTGACAGAATTCATGGGAATAGAAAATATAAGACATGGTCTTTGATTGCGGAACCCCGTAGAGAAAGCGCAAAATTCGGGGATTCCAAATTGTTCCCTTAGCCCTTTCAATTGTGCTCCCATTCTTCGCGTTTGGTCGATAGTTAAAGCGGGCGCCGATTTAGACCTTGGCATAACAAGGCCAAATACTTGCGGGGGCGGAGATACAGGTTTCGGCTTAAACCATCTGGTAAAAAATTCAAACATCAGGAACCCACCTTTCTTTTGCCGTTGGTCGCGCCAATCGGCTGGTGCACGATTCCGGCTTTTTCATCGCCGGGCAATAATTTATCAAGCCCTTCCCAAGGCGAGAGATAATCGAAATTGCGGAAATCCTGATTCAATTTTACAGGTTCATACACCACGCGTTTTTGCTCAGTGTCATAACGCACTTCGACAAAACCGGTCAGCGGAAAATCCTTGCGCAGCGGATGGCCTTCGAATCCGTAATCGGTAAGCAAGCGGCGCAAATCTGGATTACCCGCGAATAAAATGCCGTATAAATCCCATGCTTCGCGTTCGAACCATCCGGCGGCGCTGTGAACGTTAACGATGGATGGAACGGGCGTCGTTTCATCGGTCTGTGCGCGCACGCGAATGCGCCAATTTTTAGTAACCGACAATAAATTATAAATCACTTCGAACCGGTCGGCGCGGCCAGGGAAATCGGCGCCACACAAATCGCACAACATATGGAACTGACATTTTGCATCATCGCGCAGGAACGTTAAAACATCGACAATCGATTCGCGTTTTACATCCAGCGTCAATTCGCCATACGCGAATTTTGCCGCAACGATATGATTGCTTAGTTTTTCGTTTAAATATGTTTGCAGTCCGCTTAGATCCATGGCGCACCTATGCTGCGATTAAACTGCGGCGGTTGATTTTTTTCTGCAATTGCAGAATGCCGTACAACAATGCCTCTGCCGTTGGTGGGCATCCGGGAACGTAAATATCCACGGGAACAATCCGGTCGCATCCACGCACCACCGAATAAGAATAATGGTAATATCCGCCGCCATTGGCGCAAGAACCCATCGAAATCACCCAGCGCGGTTCCGCCATTTGGTCGTAAACCTTGCGCAAGGCTGGCGCCATTTTATTGGTCAATGTACCGGCAACGATCATCACATCCGATTGGCGCGGCGATGGGCGAAACACAACACCAAACCGGTCCAAATCATAACGCGAGGCTGCGGTTTGCATCATTTCCACGGCGCAGCACGCCAAACCGAAGGTCATCGGCCATAACGATCCCGCGCGCGCCCAGCGCACCAATTTATCCAGTTGCGTAACGACAAAACCTTTGTCGTTATATTCCTGGCTGATAAATTGCGCTTCGGCCTGGTCGTGGCGCATATCGGATTGGGTCAATCCCCCACCGATGATCAATTCGCGATTGCCTATTCCCATTCCAAGGCCCCTTTTTTCCATTCGTAAATAAAGCCCACAGTCAAAACGCCCAAAAAGCCCATCATCGACCAAAATCCAAACCAGCCCAGTTCCTGGAACGTAATCGCCCACGGAAATAAGAACGCGACTTCGAGATCGAAGATGATGAATAGCAACGAGACGAGATAAAACCGCACATCGAATTTATGCCTTGCATTATCGAACGCCTCGAACCCGCATTCATAAACGGAAACTTTTTCCGAATCCGGCTTGTGCGGTGCAACAAAAAACGAGGCGATTAAAATAACGGCGGACAACCCAACGGCAATGCCGAGGAAAATCATAATCGGATAATAATCTACCAAATAGTCGGTCACGCAGGCGAACCCCTTGAAAAACCCTGTAGGAACAAATTAGAATGATTCTTATCTGGCGCAAATATGCGCCAAACCTGCTATTCGGGCAAGGAAAATTAAGAATCTAAGCCGGGGATTACCAAACCGGTGTGTATTGTTTTTTATGGATAAAAATCGTATAACAGCTAGGATTATATTTCCCTAAAGGATCTAATCCATGAAGCGCTTGCGATTCATTCTATCCATTGCGGTTGCCAGCCTTGCCGCCCGGACCGGATTTGCGCAAACAATTTTCCATCATCCAATTTCACCCACGGAGGTGGCTGGTTTCAAAGAAAAACTGCATCTGGATGAAGCTCAAGCGGAAAGCATGGATTTGCTTTACGAAAGCAATGCCGCAAATTTTAAAGTTGAGTCCGCAGCATTCCGCGAACTGAGAGCACGTTTTAACAAAGCGTTCGAAAAAGACATTCCCGATGAAGATCGGGACCCAGCCGATATTCAACTGCGCATAGATTTTGGTAATACCTTAGAAAAACTCCGTGTCACGCGCACGGAATTGGCGCGAACAACCATGCGCGATTTCGAACTTTTGCTGACGGAAAAGCAAAAAGAAGAATATTGGCCTGGCGTCCTGCGCGATCATCGCCGCCGCTTGCTGGGTCTTACCGATACCAGAGGGGCGGCTTGTTGGGGCAATATGAATTTGGTCAAACTGACGGAATCGTTGGAAATAGATCCGCAAGACCGCGCCGCTATAACACCAATTATGGAACAATACGCGCTGGATATGGACAAGATTCTGCAGAATTTTGAATCCGTGCTTTGGAAATATCCAACCCAACGCAGCGATGAATATAGAAAAGCATCTTTAAATGCAGGCCGCCAAGCCGATGCCCTGAATCGCAAATATTGTAGATTTATAGAAAACGCGTTACCGCCTGTTGCCCGGGGAAAATTGTTGGATGCGGCGTATAGCGAAGCCTATTTTCAAATATACGGCCTGGTCAATGAAGACGCGGCGTTGATGCCGCGCATTATGGAATTGCCGGATTTAACGGTCGAGCAAATCAAAGCCTTGACCGTATTAAACACGAAATGGAACAGCGATCTGCAGGATTTTTATCGCCGCAGCCGGGAAACCCAGGATCGCGCATCCCAAGTAACTCAAATAATGCCCGAAGACGAATATTTCGAACGACTGCAAGATCCATCCGATGCTGTTATCCGTCCTTTTGAAAACGGGATATCGGAAAGTTTCACCGCAATTGTTAAACCATACGGCGAAAATTTGCGTAAAATTCTTACCCCCGCGCAGCAAGAAATATTATGGCCACCGCCAAAGGTGGAATTAGATCCAAAGACGATTGAAACCGCCAAGCAACGGCAAAGATAAAATCCATAATAAAAAAGGACCCTAAAAAGGGTCCTTCTTTAATGGCGGGAGCGACGGGACTCGAACCCGCGACCTCCTGCGTGACAGGCAGGCGTTCTAACCAACTGAACTACACCCCCTCTTAAAGGGAAGCTAGGCATACTGATTTAACTCTTTGATGTCAAGGTGGAGTTTCCCCAGCATCCATAAAATCATTTGAGCCGACGATTTCACCCCATTTTCATTTTTTGGTTTGATATGCTCGTGACAGGCTGAAAACATACTATTGTAATAATATTACGATATCATAATGTATTTATTTAGGATATAATCCAATAAAAGCAATTGGAGGGGGTCCAATGGTAAGAAACGCCAATACTGATCACAGGGAACCCATATTCTCTGAAGAAATTAGGCTGCCTGGATTACGCGTCTTGCTCGTTTCCGATGAAGGTTATTTGAATGGCGCTAAATCTAATATCAGCCGGGAATATGGCTGTGAATGTCATGGTGCCGGTTCCATGATCGATGCGCTGTGGAAATTAGCCGATAATGAATATGATCTGGTTGCCATCGATTCTGGATTGATAAAAGACAGTATCAATTCCATCCCTAGATATCCTGAAATCTTACCTCGGATTAAACAAAGGCTGGGCATTGCGATTGACCCAAAAGATCCGGAATTGATCGGCGGAGTCAATACCATAAGCAATGGGTGCCGTCTTGGAGGTTTGTTGGTTAAGCACGGTGTTTTGACCAAATATAATTTAGTATTCCTAACAGGTGGACATCAAAATGATGTCGCCGCCCAATTAGGAAATGTCGGGTTAAATGGATGCGACGTTCTTTCCGCCGGTGGAGCGGATATTGCAATGACTCTACGGGAGTCATTGATTATGGCTTTTGCCTTCAAATCCGATGGATCATTAAAATCCACCCAAAGACCAGGCCTAACACCTGCAGTTCCAGGCAGAAAGGCTTTTCCTAGAAAAGGACATCTTTCGGCCCCGCCTATGCGAGCATCGCGTTCCCGCGCACCGCGCTAAGATTTTTTCCGGCGCTCGCCGGCCCAAAAATCTAATCTTTCTTTGATGGTTTTTTCGTACCCTAATCCCTTGGGATCGTAAAATTGTTCGCGTTGCATCGTATCGGGGAAATAATTTTGCCCGGAAAATCCGATATCGGTGTCATGGTCGTATTCATATCCTTTGCCATATCCGATATCCTGCATCAATTTGGTTGGCGCGTTCAAAATATGTTTGGGCGGCATGGCCGATCCGGTTTTACGCGCCGCGCGCCAGGCGGATTTCTGCGCCATATACGCCGCATTAGATTTTGGCGCGGTGGCCAAATAAATCGTTGCTTGTACAATGGCGAGTTCACCTTCGGGCGATCCAAGACGATCAAACGTTTCCCACGCCGCGATACATTGGGTTAAGGCGTTCGGATCGGCGATCCCGATATCTTCGGATGCAAAGCGTGTCATGCGGCGCAAGACATAATGCGGATCCTCGCCTGCGGTTAACATCCGCGCCAGCCAATATAACGCCGCATCCACATCCGATCCGCGCAGCGATTTGTGCAAGGCGCTAATTAAATTATAATGGCCTTCGCGGTCTTTATCATATAACGGCGCGCGTTTTTGCAAAAACTGCGTCAACGCGGATCTATCCATCGGTTGTTTTGGATTCTGGCTGAATAATTGTTCGGCCATATTTAAAATATACCGCCCGTCCCCATCCGCCATTTGCACCAACAACGCCCGCGCATCTTCATCCAACGGCAATTTCTTATTCAGGAATTTTTCCCCGCGTTGCAGCAGGATTTCCAAATCATCCGGCGTCAACGCGTTTAACACCAATACTTGACAGCGCGATAATAACGCCGCGTTCAATTCAAACGATGGATTTTCCGTGGTCGCGCCCAGCAATGTGATCGTGCCGTCTTCGACATAGGGTAGAAATGAATCTTGTTGGCTGCGGTTGAAACGGTGAATCTCGTCCACAAACAGCAAGGTGCCCATGCCGTCTTGTGCCCTGGCTCGCGCGGCCTCGAATACTTTTTTCAAATCCGCAACGCCGGAGAAAACGGCGGATAATTGTTCGAAATATAAATTGGCTTTTTCCGCGATCAACCGCGCCATGGTGGTTTTACCGCATCCCGGCGGACCCCAGAAAATAATCGACGGCAATTTTCCCCCGTTCAAAATTTTGGTCAGCGTGCCATCCGGCCCCAATATATGATTTTGGCCGACGATGTCATCAAGCCTTTGCGGGCGCAATTGATCGGCGAGCGGCGGTGTTTGCACCGATTTTGCAGAAAACAAGGTTTTGGATTGGGGTTTAGCCATGGCCCATAATATAAGCCGATTGGAACAAAAAGGGAATTGGCTTATCGGGCTCGTCTAGCTTGCGCCGCTCCTAAAATTTCTCCTATATCCAATGTAGTCCCGGATTCATCGACGGGATGCAAATTAAATCTGCATTGTTCAATCATCGCTGGAGTGACACCTTGCGCCAAAAACCGGCCCATACCGACAGGACCAATATCCTGAATTGCATCCAATGCCATCTGATTTCCAGGAACAGGTTCACCTCTATATAGCCACTCTCCATCAGAAGTTTGCCAACACGCATCAATGATATCCGGAAATGGCGTGCCGGTAATGAATGGCCTGCCATTGCTTTGTCTGCCTGCCCTTAACACTCGCTCCATTGTTATGGCGATTCCTTGGCGTTCGGCGGCATTCATGACAATCCTATTTTACAATGTAAAGTTAAGACAAAAGATGGTGGGCGCTGACGGGATCGAACCGCCGACCCTCTCGGTGTAAACGAGATGCTCTCCCAGCTGAGCTAAGCGCCCTTTCCTGAGGAAATAGGAATTGCCTTTCTAATAAGTATGCCGCTTAAAATCAAGCTTAAAGTGAGGGCTTAAATCCCTATGAAAATGCGTGAAAAAAGGCCGGTCCAACGACCGGCCTTTGGAATTTCGCATGCCTTTAACGATTAGGCAACAGCGTCTTTCAAACCTTTGCCGGATTTGAATTTTGGCTGTTTGCGCGCTTTGATTTGGATGGCTTGGCCGGTGCGAGGATTGCGGCCAGTGGTTGCGGCGCGTTTGGTGATGTAAAATTTACCGAATGGGGTCAAGTTGACATCATCATTGCTTTTCAGTGCTTTGGTAATCACGTCACTGCACACTTCCCAGAATTTCTGGCATTGCGCTTTAGATAGGCCGGATTTCTTGGATACGGCTTCAATAAATTCACCTTTATTCATGATAGTCCTCGTGGGGGTTAGGGTTGCGAAGAGTTCTTAAAAGGCCTGGAAGTCAGGGGCTCTCGCAAACGGCTCGGTTTAGGAAGCGTTCGGAAATCCCGTAAAAACCAGCGTTACTTGAAATTAAAGGCCTTATTTAAAAAACGGTCAAGCCCACAAATACAGGTTTTATAGGCCTTCCCTGCTTTTCGGTGGATAAAAATGGCGGAAATATTGAGGTTTTAAAGGGCTAAAACGCAATTAAGCGTATGATTGCAAATGCAAAAATACGCTTAATCGCTATTCGTGAAATTAATTAATGCGCGGTGACGCCGTCATCCCCAGGCGCGCCGTCTTTTTTCGCAGGCCCCGGTTCGATCACGTCTTCCGGCCATTCAATGGCGACCGGATGGCGGATCAAGGCGTGTTTCAACACCTCGTCTGCGGTGGATACTGGAATAATTTCCAGCGACTTTTTGACATTGTCCGGAATTTCCGCAAGATCTTTTTCGTTTTCTTGTGGAATCAACACGGTTTTAATGCCGCCACGATGCGCCGCCAATAATTTTTCTTTGAGTCCACCAATGCCGAGCACACGGCCACGCAAGGTGATCTCGCCGGTCATGGCGATGTCTTTGCGCACTGGAATGCCGGACAATACCGATACGATCGATGTGCACATGGCGATCCCGGCCGATGGGCCGTCTTTTGGCGTGGCGCCTTCTGGAACGTGAATGTGAATATCGCGTTTTTCGAACAATGGCGGTTTAATACCATAAGAAATCGCCTTGGACCGGACGAATGACGCCGCGGCTTGCACCGATTCCTGCATTACATCGCCTAGTTTGCCGGTGATTTGCATTTTGCCCTTGCCGGGAACCACGACGGCTTCGATCGATAATAAATCGCCGCCAACCTCGGTCCAAGCCAGGCCGGTTGTAACACCAACTTGGTCTTCAGTTTCGACTTCCCCATAACGGAATTTGCGCACACCAGCGAATTTTTCCAAATTCTTGCTGGTCACCGCAACTTTGTCGGAACCTTCGATCATAATTTCTTTTACTGCCTTGCGGCCCAAACTCATGATTTCGCGTTCCAAATTCCGCACACCTGCTTCGCGCGTATAATACCGGATCAAATCGGTCAACGCGGAATCATGCACTTTGAATTCTTCGTCTTTTAATCCGTTTTCCGTGGTCGCTTTCGGAATCAAGTGACGGCGGGCGATTTCGATTTTTTCCTGTTCGGTGTAACCGGGAATGCGGATGATTTCCATCCGGTCCAATAACGGTTGCGACATACGCAGCGTATTGGCGGTGGTTACGAACATGACATCCGATAAATCATAATCGATTTCCAAATAATGATCGGCAAAGGTGCTGTTTTGTTCTGGATCCAAAACTTCCAGCAAAGCCGCCGCCGGATCGCCGCGCCAATCCGATCCCATTTTGTCGATTTCATCGAGCAAGAATAATGGATTCGACGATTTGGCCTTTTTCATGCCCTGAATGACCTTGCCGGGCATAGATCCGATATAGGTTCTGCGGTGGCCGCGAATTTCGGCTTCATCCCGTACGCCGCCCAGCGACATACGGACGAAGTTGCGTCCAGTGGCCTTGGCAATCGATTTGCCAAGCGATGTTTTACCAACGCCAGGAGGGCCGACCAGACATAAAATTGGGCCACGGATTTTTTTGGTGCGGGTTTGCACGGCCAAATGTTCGACGATGCGTTCTTTGACCTTTTCCAAACCATAATGATCGGAATCCAGGATCGATTTCGCGTCTTTCAGATCCGATTTAATGCGCGACGGTTTTTTCCATGGAATCGACAACATCCAATCCAAATAATTGCGCACAACCGTCGCTTCGGCCGACATTGGCGACATGGTTTTCAGTTTTTTCAATTCGGCGCCGCATTTTTCGCGCGCTTCCTTGGACAGGCGGGTTTTCTTGATCTTTAATTCCAATTCTTGGATTTCATTGGTGCCGTCTTCGGATTCGCCCAATTCTTTTTGAATCGCCTTTAATTGTTCGTTCAAATAATATTCGCGCTGGGTTTTTTCCATTTGCTTTTTGACCCGGCTGCGGATTTTTTTATCCATCTGCAGAACGCCGATTTCGGCTTCCATATACGCGAATACTTTTTCGAGGCGCTTGGAAACATCCATGGTTTCCAGCAAATCCTGTTTTTCGGCGATCTTCAGGCCGAATTGCGTTTCGGCGTTTTTAACCGGCAAGTGCGATGCGATCGAATCGGCCAATTTGCTGGCGCCTTCGATTTGATTGATCGATACCAATACTTCCGGCGGAATTTTTTTGTTCAGCTTGACGTAATTTTCAAATTGCGTCGAAACCGCGCGCGCCAAAGCCTCGGTTTCATTTTGATCCGGGATTTCGTCTTTGATCGGCTCGATCCGCGCTTGGTAATAATTTGGGTGATCGACATATTCGATAATTTTGGCGCGGTAAATACCTTCGACCAAAACCTTTACCGTGTTATCCGGCAATTTCAGCATTTGCAAGATGGTGCCAACCGTGCCGATTTTATAAATCTCGTCGGTTTTGGGATCGTCCTGGTCTTTGTTGGTTTGCGTCGCGAGCAGGATTTGTTTGTCGTCCTGCATAACTTCTTCCAGCGCATTCACCGATTTCAGCCTGCCCACGAACAAAGGCACGATCATATGTGGGAACACCACGATATCGCGCAATGGCAAAACTGGGATTATCTGATTACGGCTGGATTCGGTCATTAAGCACCCTTGTGGCTGTACATTTATGGACTATGGATTCCACGCGATAGCATGGTCTATTATATAGTAAATAGGTTAAAATAAGCAAAAATCTAGCTGGCTGCCGCCGCGCTGTCCTTTTTCTTATCCCCATAAATATAGATAGGCTGACCCTTGGTTTCAACCACCTCGCGGTTAATGACGACTTCGTTGACATCCGTCATTCCAGGCAGATTATACATGGTTTCCAGCAAGATCGATTCCATGATAGTCCGCAAGCCGCGTGCGCCTGTATTGCGTTTGATCGCTTTTTCCGCGATTGCCTTTAATGCATCTTCTTGGAAGGTCAGTTTGACATTTTCCATCTCGAACAGACGGCCATATTGTTTGCACAGCGCGTTTTTCGGACGGGTCAGAATTTCGATCAATGCATCGACATTCAAATCTTCGAGTGTCGCGATAACCGGCAAGCGGCCGATAAATTCCGGGATCAAACCGTATTTCAACAAATCTTCCGGTTCCAAGTCGCGCAAGATAGCACCGGCGCGGCGATCGTCCGGACCGCGCACTTCGGCGGCGAAACCAATCGCGCTGCCCTTGCCGCGGGTAGAGATAATTTTTTCGATTCCGGCGAATGCGCCGCCGCAAATGAACAGAATGTTGGTCGTATCGACTTGCAAGAATTCTTGTTGCGGATGTTTACGGCCGCCTTGTGGTGGAACCGATGCGGTCGTGCCTTCCATCAATTTGAGCAATGCTTGCTGCACGCCCTCGCCCGAAACGTCGCGGGTGATGGACGGGTTATCCGATTTGCGGGAAATTTTGTCGATCTCGTCGATATATACGATACCTTTTTGCGTGCGTTCGACATTGTAATCGGCGGCTTGCAATAAACGCAGGATGATATTTTCGACGTCTTCGCCGACATAACCGGCTTCGGTCAATGTGGTGGCGTCGGCCATGGTGAATGGCACATCCAAAATACGAGCGAGTGTTTGAGCGAGCAATGTTTTGCCCGAACCGGTTGGACCGATCAGCAAGATATTCGATTTGTTGATTTCGATATCGTTGCTTTTCGCGGCTGCGGACAGACGCTTATAATGGTTGTGAACCGCGACCGATAAAACTTTTTTGGCGAAGTCCTGGCCGATAACATAATCGTCCAGAATTTTGCGGATTTCGACTGGCGTTGGAATCGCATCGCCGGATTTGACCAGCGCGGATTTGCTTTCTTCGCGGATAATATCGACGCATAATTCAACGCATTCATCGCAGATGAAAACGGTTGGGCCGGCGATTAATTTGCGAACTTCGTGTTGTGATTTGCCGCAGAACGAGCAGTATAAGGTGTTTTTGCTATCGGCATTCTTGCTCATGGATGACTGACGCGGACCGCGCCCCCTAAGGTTCTGTTGGTATAAGAATCTAAAACTATCTTACTACCAGGATCGCCCGAATGTGGTTAATATTCTATGTACAGCATAGCGGTTAGGCTTAGTTTTCCGCGCTATTTCCTTTCGTATATGCGCACAAAAATTATCCATAGTCACTTGATTGGCACAGAAGCCACAAAGATCGCAGACAATATCACAGTTATTGGTTATGTATCTCTAGTGGCAGCGAATTTATTGCGTCGCAAAATAAATTAGCGCCGGCGAACAGCCGCACATATTCCAAGTACACTAGCCGCCACAACAACCGCAGATACCAATGGTGTCATTACTCTGTCTAGGTTTAAGCGAACCGTAAGAGCACTGTGAGATAATGCATTTGAACCTACTATGAATTTTTCAGGGGATTCCTTATTTGCCGGTTGTAAAATTTCTGTCCATTTTTTGGCCTGGAATCGGATCTGGTCATTATAGTCATCTTGGGACATCAAAATAGTTGAGAATGGCGAGCCCACAATTGCAAAACAAACACGTCCATAACCATTGTCAAAAGGTTTTGTCACGAGGAATTTAGGATTGAATTTAGTGACCTGCGCTTGACCATTCACCATTTTTGGCCGCTGAGAATAAACACTGGAAAAATTAGTTGCCAGCTCTGCGGTTTAGCTGGAATGGGTGTCTACTTCGATATGGTATTGAAAAGCGCTTTTCATTACAGTATTCAGCGGAGATTCCATCGGATTGGCATGCACCCAACCCACCAAGGGCTTGTCTTGGTATTGAAACATGATAGGAATATGATGCCCATCTGTACAATTACAGGCATCTGCAGGATTGTCTGTGACTATATAATTATCCGCAAGGGGAGTTATTGGTGCGGCTCCAGTAAATAATCCCACCGGGAAGCGGGAATGTTGATATAGCGCTCCCCCTATCAATGTTAATGCAAAACTGGCGCCAACCAATGTGCTGCTAGAAATGCGCATAGAACCCTCCATAAGTTTATGCGAGCATTCTAACGAATCCTGGTGAAAAATAAATTGTAATTAAGTTATAAAAAACCCCGCTTTTAAGCGGGGTTTTTCAAAATTAAAAGGGCAATAAAACTAAGCCGCTTTTTTCTCTTCTTTCGATTCTTTTCCGCCGGGGCGTTGTTCGACCACTTGGTCGATCAGGCCGAAATCTTTGGCTTCTTCTGGATTCATGAATTTGTCGCGTTCCATCGACGATTGAATCAGATCCAATTTTTGGCCGGTGTGTTTGACATAAATTTGGTTCAAACGTTGGCGCAACGATAAAATTTCGCGGGCTTGAATTTCGATATCGGTCGCCTGACCTTGCGCCCCGCCGGATGGCTGATGGATCATCACGCGGGCGTTTGGCAATGCGTAACGCTTGCCTTTTTGACCAGCGGTCAATAACAACGATCCCATCGATGCGGCCTGGCCAATACAAACGGTCGATACGTGGCAGCGGATATATTGCATCGTATCGTACATCGCGAGACCCGATGTTACAACGCCGCCTGGCGAGTTGATGTACATAAAAATATCTTTGGATGGATTTTCCGATTCCAAAAACAACAACTGCGCACATATCAGGCACGACATAGTGTCGTTAACAGGACCAGTCAGGAAAATGATCCGTTCTTTCAACAGACGGGAGAAAATATCAAAAGACCGTTCCCCGCGTGCGGTTTGTTCGATAACGATAGGAACCAAGTCATTATATACTTCGATTGGGTCACGATCACGAATAAGCATGGGGAACTCCTTTGATGATACCGCGGTAAGAACTATTCTTTTTTGGCCTTTTTCGCTTTTGGTTTTGCCGTTTCTGCATCGCCACTCGCTTCAGCCTTCTTACTAGATTTAGCAGATTTTTTGGCTGGTGACTTCGCAGAATCATCAGCTGTGAATAAATCTTCTTTAGTAATTGATTTTACGGTGACATTGGCCACATCGAAAATGAAATCGATCACTTTTTCTTCCATTAACGGTCCGCGAATGCTCATCAAGGCTTGCGGGGTGGTGCTGTAAAATTCGACCACTTTTTGTTCTTGGCCCGGGTAACGTTGCGCTTCGGCGATAATGGCGCGGCGCAGTTCGTCATCAGAAATTTCGATTTTATTGGTGCTGCCGATTTCCGACAACAACAAGCCCAATTTCACCCGGCGCTGCGCGATGTCTTGCAATTCCGATTTCATATCGTCATCGGATTTATCTTTATCTTCGGCCGCTACTTGGTTGTTTTTCTTGGCTTCTTCGAATTGTTTCCAGATGGATTTGAATTCGTCGTCCAACAATCCTTGCGGCAATTCGAAATCGAATTCGTCATGCAATATATCGAACAATGCTTTTTTGTTTTTCTCGCGCGCGACCGAATCATATTCCCGGCCGATTTGGGTTCTGGCCGCTTCTTTCAAATCGTCCAGTCCTGCAAATCCAAGGCGCTTTGCCAATTCATCGTCGACCTTGGATTCGGTCTCTTCTTCGATTTTGTGAACGGTGATGGTAAAGGTTGCGGTTTTACCAGCCAGGTTCGGCGCATGATATTCGACCGGAAAACCGACCGGAATATCCTTGGTTTCGCCTACAGCAATGCCGACAACGCCTTCTTCAAAATCCGGCAAGAAATTGCCGGCGCCCAAATGCAATTTATATCCCTTGGCTTCGCCGCCTTCGAATGCGACGCCGTCTACCTTACCCAGGAAATCCAGCGTTACATGATCGCCTTTTTTCGCGGGGCGTTTTTCGGTCAATTCGCGGGAACCTTTGTGGCGTTCGGATAAAGTTTTCAATGCTTCATCGATGTCTTTGTCGCTGGCTTCGCATTTAATTCTTTCGACTTTCAATTTATCGAGGCCGCTGATTTTAATTTCTGGCAAAACTTCTACGTCGAAAGTGTACACCAAATCTTTGTCGTCGCCGAATTCCTTGATTTCCACTTTTGGTGCGGTTGCGGCGCGCAGGCCTTTTTCTTCCAGCGCTTTGGTATAAGAATCGCGTACGGTGAAATCCACCACTTCGCCCACGACCGAGCCGCCGTATTTCTGTTTCAATAAGGTCGCCGGCGCTTTGCCCGGACGGAAACCAGGGATGGTCACTTTTTCGCTAATTTCCTGCAGCTTGGTTTCGATATTCTGATTGATCACCGAGCGCGGAATTTTAACTTCGAAGCTGTGTTTCAATCCTTGTTTTTCTTTTTGTACGACTTGCATGATGATTCCTAAATTTGAAAATAGAACTTTGTATGACCTGCCTGATGCCGAGCCGTAGCCCTGAAAAGAGCGAAGGCTGGTGCGGGTAGAGGGGGTCGAACCCACACATCTTTCGATACTGGAACCTAAATCCAGCGCGTCTGCCAGTTCCGCCATACCCGCGTGCCATTGGACATAGCGGAAGCCGCCTAGAACGTCAATATAAAGCGTCATTGCTAAGGCATTGGTATTGTGATGAAATTCGGCTTATGCAGCGAAAATGGCGGTTTTATTGAAATTGGCGCTATTCCGCCGGGCCCGCGCCGGTATTTTCCGGCAATAAAATCATAACTTCGTTCGGGGCCGCATACCCTAAAGTGGATCGTGCTTTTTCATCCAGCATATCTTCATCCACATGGGCGGGGTGCAATAATTGCACATGTTTTTCCATATCCAACCGTTGATGGCGCAAATTCACCAATTGGCCTTCGGAATAATGCAATTGCGATTGCAAACGCAACATGGCCAAAATCCCCCGGTCGCCTTGGACCAGGTGGTAGGTAAAATAGCCGCAGATCAGCAGCCACAAAACGTTGTGAAATAAGGACCGTTCGGGGTCACGGTGAAAGGATGAGAGTAATCGCATTACTCTTTAGAGGACCATATTTACAAGCAAGGGTCAAGAATTACAAAGCTTCGGAACGCAAAATAGACTTGCCTGCATACCGCGCGGATACGCCCAGCTCTTCCTCGATCCGCAACAGCTGATTATACTTGGCCATGCGGTCGGAACGGCTTAGGGATCCGGTTTTAATCTGGCCGCAATTGGTGGCCACCGCCAGATCCGCAATCGTTGTATCTTCGGTCTCGCCCGAACGGTGCGAAAACACCGAACCATAACCGGCATCGCACGCCATCGATACGGCCTGCATCGTTTCGGTCAAGGTGCCGATTTGGTTAACCTTGATCAGAATCGAATTGGCGCATTTTCTCTGAATGCCTTCATACAGGCGTTTTGGATTGGTGACGAACAAATCGTCGCCCACCAATTGCACCCGTTCGCCCATCGACTTGGTCATATATTCCCAGCCCTTCCAATCGTCTTCGGCCAGGCCGTCTTCGATCGATACGATTGGGTAATCGGCCACCAGGCGTTTGTACATGGCGACCATTTCTTCGCTGGTCAAAACCTTGCCTTCGCCCTCCAGATGATATTTACCGTCTTTGAAAAATTCGGTTGCGGCGACATCCAGGCCAATCATCACATCATTGCCCGCCATGTAACCGGCGTTTTCAATAGCTTTCATAATAAATTCAAGGGCTTCTTGGGCGGACTTTAAGTTCGGCGCAAAGCCGCCTTCGTCGCCAACATTGGTGCTGTGCCCGGCCCGTTTCAATTCGGATTTCAGGGCATGGAAAATCTCCGCCCCGGTTTGCATCGCCTTGGCGAACGAATCCGCGCCGACCGGCATAATCATGAATTCCTGGAAATCGATGGAATTGTCGCCATGCGCGCCGCCATTGATAATGTTCATCAACGGCACTGGCAAGGTATTGGCAAACCGCCCGCCGATATAATGGTACAATGGCTGGCCATATTGCGCGGCAGCCGCCTTGGCACAAGCCAAACTGACGCCCAACGTGGCGTTCGCGCCCAAACGTTCTTTGTTCGGCGTGCCATCCATTTCGATTAAATTGGTGTCGATCAATACTTGATCATCCGCTGATAAACCAATCAACGCATCGGCGATTTCGTTGTTCACCGCGCCCACGGCCTTTAACACGCCCTTGCCGCCATAACGGTTGATGTCTTTATCGCGCAGCTCCAATGCTTCGTGTTTACCAGTCGATGCGCCCGATGGCACAGCAGCCCTACCCATCGCCCCGGAATCCAATTGCACATCGACTTCGATGGTGGGGTTGCCCCGGCTGTCTAAAATTTCGCGGGCGTGGATATGGGTAATAGTGGTCATGGAGGCTCCGAAACAAGATGAAAATTTGAATAATAATGAAGATTTACAGTCTTAAACCGAATTTACGGCTTAGTCTATGGGTTTCATAAATAGATAGAAATTATGGCGGAAAATTGGGATTTTCTGATCTCTGTTATCGGCCCGCGCTGCCCATTATCAAATCGCGAGTTAACCTTTCTTGGCGCCTTTGCGCGCTGGCTTTACCAAGTTTAGCCCTTCTTTTCTTCGCCCTATTGTCTTTCCAGATTTGCATTTTATTGGGCATCAATTTGTTTAGAATAAAAGGCGTAATATCAATGGAAATTAAAAATAGTTTCTTGCCTGCAATTTGCAAATAATGCCCTGCCCACGAAACGGATTCCGGTGTCGCCATTTGAATATTTAAAAATGCCGCTTGTTTGTGCGCTTCAAATTTGTGCCCAACATACCCAACCAGCGTCGGTTGCCGGCATAAATGCCGCCACATCACTGCGCGGCGGCGCGCCTGACGGCGAATGATATTGTATCCTGGCCGGCCTAGGAACAAATATCCAAAACCGCGTATCGCGCGATAGGTCATATATAAACCAACCGCGCCACCGCCAATTTCCACCGCATCGGTCATAGTTCATTCTCCCGCCCAATTCATGCCCGATACAAATAGATTTTTCCATGCGAAAAAACGCCGCAGGCCGCGTAAAAGCGATTCTTTAGAATTGGAATAAATTATTATTAATATTAACGCCCATAAACGTTGGGTGTCCACGTTCTCATCCGAAGCTCAAATACAGTTTTCGGAGATGTCGGAGTAATTATTTCCGATGAAGCCGCAGCCGGCTCAAAAGCTGGAGCAGAATTCCTTGGCAAATCCCGCGTTCTGGCTGTCTGTTTCGCTCTTGCGTTCATGCCACCCTCAATACGGGTGCATTTATCTTCCCAATTACCCATTTCATACCCCTTATTTTTATGCTGCTAATGACAGCGGATTTTTCTTGGCCAGACGATCGAATTCCATCAAATTCGCAAGCAATTCTGGCATTTGTTTCAATGGCACCATATTCGGGCCGTCCGATGGCGCGCAATCTGGGTCTTGGTGCGTTTCGATAAATACGCCCGCAACACCCACGGCAATCGCCGCGCGCGCCAGAATCGGCACGAATTCACGTTGTCCGCCCGATGTCTCGCCCTGCCCGCCCGGTTGTTGCACGGAATGAGTAGCATCGAAAATCACCGGATATCCGGTTTGCGCCATGATTGGCAAGGATCGCATATCGGATACCAAAGTATTATATCCAAACGAAGCGCCGCGTTCGCACAGCATGATTTTTTCATTGCCCGTGCTGGCGATTTTTGTCGCCACATTTTTCATATCCCACGGTGCCAAAAACTGACCCTTTTTCACATGGATCGCCGCGCCGGTTTTCCCGGCAGCCAATAATAAATCGGTTTGACGGCACAAGAATGCTGGAATTTGTAAAACATCGACTGCTTGCGCGGATGGCGCACATTGTGCGGCATCGTGCACGTCGGTCAAAACCGGACAGCCAAATTTTTCACGTACGTCGTTTAAAATCTGTAAACCCTGATCCATGCCAATCCCGCGCGCGGATTTCACGCTTGTGCGATTGGCCTTGTCATAACTGGATTTGTAAATCAGGTTGATGCCCAATTTGCCGCAAATATCTTTCAATGAACCAGCGATTTCAAATGCATGCTCGCGCGATTCGATCTGGCATGGGCCCGCGATCAAGGTTAATGGCAAATCATTGCCGATCTTGTAATTCTGTAATACGACATGTTTCATGGCCAGCGTTATAGCACAGAAAACAGGGCAAATCTATGGTGTTTGTGGGGTTTGGTATGGGCTGGAAACCCGGTAAAAACTGCCCGGATATTTTTCATATTTCTTAATGATCGATTCGATAGCGCCGCTATACATCAATTCCCGCGTGGCGTTATTGATCATATTTTGCATGGCGACTTCGTTTTGTTTTAGCGACAAAGACGATCCAAATAAACGGATTGGCGCGGCCATTGGCACCTGCCGTAACACGCCTGGATTCGCGGCATGATACCGGAATCCCAATGGCAAGCCGGTAATAGCCGCATCCGCCTTGCCGGCGGCGACATCCATCAATGGCGCCATTAAATCCTGGCTTTCCGGATGACTGATTTTTTGCGCCTTTGGAAAATCGCGGTTGCCAACGACGAACGGTGTTGTGCCTTCGACCGCGGACACTTTGAACGCCGGATCGTTCAACGCCGCTATATTTTTATCGAAACGCTTATCATCGGTCCGCACATATACGCCCAGCGCCACATATAAAATCGGCGTCGTATAATCGATATATTGGCCGCGCGCGCCATTTTGATAATCGCCCGCGCACATCATATCGAACCGGTCGTTTTTCAACGCCTCGACATGCGGGCCGAAACCAGTTTCTTCCGCCCATTCAATTTTCAACGACAGAATTTCCGCCAGTTGATTCATATAATCATAATAAACGCCCGACATTTGGCCCGTATTAATATCTTTAACCAAAAACGGTTCCCAAATATGATACCCGCAGCGAATGGTTTTAGTACGCATCACGCGGTCGTAAACACTTTCAGTTTTCGCTGCGCCGCCCTGATCCGAATTTTGCCCGCCAAACCAATTCCCAATCGCAAACACGATCACCGCAACGGCGATGATGTGAAGATAGAATGATAAGGTGGTTTTTGGCATAGTGATATTCCTATTGATACGGTTTAGCAGCGCGCAAAAACAAACCTGGCGTAGTTTCGTATTTATCCAAAATACTATCGATGGCGCCATCATTCATCAATTCGCCAGTGGCGATATTCAACATTTGCTGCAATTCATATTCGCCCTTGGCAAAGCTGACATTATTGGGAATGGTGCGTACGGGCCGATCTTTTAAAATGCGCAGTTTGCCGGGATTCGCATTGATATAATCCATCGCTCCTGCAATATCGCGCAATGCTACATCGGCTTTGCCGGTTTCTACTTGCACCATAGTATCGGTGATCGGCACTAAGGATGGAAGGCTTACCGCCTGGCTTTTGGGAAAACGGCGATTTCTGATTTGCTCGGATGTTTCGCCATCCACCGTTACCACGCGCACGGCTGGATCATCGATTGCCCGTAAGTCCGTATCAAAACGGTGATCGTCGATTCGTACCACCGCCACAATCGGAAAATAATAAATAGGATTGGTATATTCCAATTGCTTGCCGCGTTTGCCGTTTGGCCAGCCGCCAGAGCATTCCACATCATATTTATGGCTATTTAGATCTTGGATGTAGGTGCTTAGATTAAGCTCTTCCACCCATTCCACTTTAAGATCCATAATCTCGCCCAACGCGTTTAAGTAATCATACATCACGCCGGATAACTGCCCCGTATTGGCATCCTTGATCAGGCTGGGTGGCCAGATCATATAACCACAACGAATCACGCCGGTGCGCATGATACGGTCGTAAGTGCTTTCCGTTTTTGCCGATGATGCCGGTTGGTCCGAATTCTGCCCACCAAACCAATTAGCAAGTGCAAACACAATTACCGCGACGGCGATGATGTGAAGATAAAAAGATAAAGGGGATTTGGGCATAGTGCTCTCCTTATTAAAAGGTTAGACTAGGCGCGATTGCTCCACGGCGGCGCCGATGAACGACGTGAATAACGGATGCGGCTCGAACGGTTTGGATTTCAATTCCGGGTGGAATTGCACGCCGATGAACCATGGATGATCGCGCAGTTCGACGATTTCCGGCAACACGCCATCGGGCGATAACCCTGAAAACCATAGGCCGGATTTTTCCAATTGTTCGCGATAGCCGATATTGACTTCGTACCGGTGGCGGTGGCGTTCGGAAATCGAATCCGATCCGTAAATGTCGCGCACTTTCGATCCTTTGGCCAGTTTCGCCTCGTAAGCGCCAAGGCGCATCGTGCCGCCCATATTGTCGCCTATTTTCCGTTTTTCAACTTCGTTGCCACGCTGCCATTCGGTCATCAAACAAATGACCGGGTCGTCACATGGGCCAAATTCGGTGGAACTTGCCTTGTTCAATCCCAAAACATGGCGCGCGGTTTCCACCACCGCCATTTGCATGCCGAAACAAATGCCGAAATACGGCACCTTGCGGGTGCGGGCGAAATGCGCCGCGTTGATTTTGCCTTCGATACCGCGAATGCCAAATCCGCCCGGAACCAGAATACCGTGCGATCCGGACAAAGCCTGAACCACTTCGTCCATCGACTTGCTTTCCAATTTTTCAGAATCGACCCAATCCAAATTGACTTTGACTTTGTTGGCAATGCCGCCATGCGCCAATGCCTCGATCAGCGATTTATAGGAATCTTTCAGGCTGACATATTTGCCAACGATGGAAATTTTGACTTCGCCTTCGGGATTGTCGATGCGCTGCATAATATTTTGCCAGCGCGACAGATCGATTTTACCCGGCGTGATATTGAAATGCGATAAAACTTGTTTATCCAAACCTTCTTCGTGATAACGCAACGGCACGCGGTAAATATTGTCGACATCCGGCGCATTGATAACGTTTTGATCCTTGATGTTACAAAACAGCGCGATTTTACGGCGCGCTTCGACCGACAAAGGTTGTTCGGTGCGGCACAACAACATGTGCGGCTGAATCCCGTTTGATAATAATTCTTTGACAGAATGTTGTGTCGGTTTGGTTTTCGCTTCGCCCGCGACATGCACCACCGGAACCAGCGTCACATGAATGAATAAGGTTTTTTCCGAACCCATTTCATTGCCTAACTGACGGATGGCTTCGAGGAATGGCAGCGATTCGATATCGCCAACCGTACCACCCACTTCGCATAAAACGAAATCGGCATCGCCAGTGTCGTTTTTCACGAATTCTTTGATCGCATCGGTGACATGCGGAATAACTTGAACGGTTGCGCCCAAATAATCGCCGCGCCGTTCGCGGCCCAGCACCTCGGAATAAATCCGGCCGGATGTGACGTTATCGGATTTGCGCGCCGAAACGCCGGTGTACCGTTCATAATGACCCAGATCCAGATCGGTTTCCGCGCCGTCATCGGTGACGAACACTTCGCCGTGTTGCTGCGGGCTCATCGTGCCGGGATCGACGTTCAAATAGGGATCTAATTTGCGCAGGCGGACCTTGAAACCGCGCGCCTGCAATAATGCGCCAAGAGAAGCCGAAGCCAAGCCCTTACCGAGAGAAGACACCACGCCACCAGTAATAAAAATAAATCTAGCCATGGGTTCGTCTTCACTCCTTCTTTAAAAAATAACTGGTCTCTAGCGCGTCCTTTGCGTTTACTTCGGCAATGGCGCGGATGGTTCGGAATTATTTTCAACCGGCGCAGTTACAGGCGCCTCTTGCGTAACCGAATTTTGAATCTGATCGGCAAACGATCCGCTGGTGCGGTTGCTGGACAACAGCGCCAAAATGATCGAGGTCGCGAAAAACGCGATGCCCAGATATTTGGTGGTGCGGGTCAGGAAATTGGCCGAACCGCGCGCGTTCATCAAACCGCCCACGCCGCCGCCCATACCCAGCGCACCGCCTTCACTGCGTTGCAACAGGATGAAGCCGATCAAAAATACCGTAATCAACAAATGAATGACCAAAATAACCGTTGTCATAACTGCCTCTTTTTTTGCGTAATTTTTTTAAATTCAAATAATAAAGCCCATGGGCAAAATGACCATGGGCTTGGTGGTCAGGATTTTTTACCTGAAACAGTATTGAAAAGCCAGCGAAAAATTTTACTCTATCCCGTTCCGAAATAAGAATAATTCAGGGCTTCAATTGGGCTGTGGAATACTATTGCACATTGTATTCTTTAAGAATATAATCGGCCGCTTTTAAAAAATTTTATGAGGAACGAGACATGGTTGCCGTAAGATTCCTAACCAATGCTGGTATGCCAGCAAAAGCGATTTCAGAAGCTGCCGGTGTTTATGTGGAACTAATCGACCCATCGAATCATATGGGTCGGGCGCAAAGAGCAAATGCGATGGTCAAGAATGGCATTGCCGTAACCAGCAGCTGGTGCCCTATTCTAAAACAATGGAAATGCAGCGGTACTGGCAATCCAGCCATTTTATTAACCTGCCAAAGCGCGGAAGATCTTTCCCAACTTTTCCTTCCGAACATTGGCAAGCAAGATATTGTACGCATGGCGGCGGCCGGAATAAAATATGTCCAGGCCAACTTGGCTAAACTTGTCAGAGATCAATTCGTCGAAGTACGCCTGTGCAGAGGCGCTACCACGACGACTACACAATTATTTCATGTGGATTATCCACGACCAAGAAGACGGGTAGAGCTAAATGCGCGCACCCCATTCTGGGTTCAAGAGCGTCATAGATGGATTCCGGATTCCGAGCTTAAATTGCGTCTTTTACATCCTCGTACCAGAAAAGATGTGGCCCAATATCTAGTGGGTGAGAATGGCACTTTAACCCAGGTTCGTTAAGCTGCCTGATAAATCGCGGTGAATTCATCCGCCTTTAAACTGGCACCGCCGACCAACACCCCATCCACGCCGGGCGCGGATAAAACATCATTGGCATTCGATGCCTTGACCGACCCGCCATATAAAATCGCAATGCTGCCTCCGGCCTGCCCTAAAATAGATCCTAATTCTTTCTTGATGTGCGCATGCGCGGTAACGATATCTTCATTCGTTGCATTTAATCCGGTACCGATCGCCCACACCGGTTCATACGCAACAATTAAATTTTTGGGATCAATCCCGGCAATCAAGCAACCTTTTAGTTGGGTGCTTAAAACCGCCATGGTTTTTCCGGCTTCGCGTTGTTCCTTGGTTTCGCCGATACATAAAACCGCGATCAATCCCGCTTTTTGCGCGGCGATAATTTTTTGTGCAATCAAGGCATCGGGCTCCTTATGATATTGGCGGCGTTCGCTGTGGCCAATGATCACATAACCGCAACCCGCATCGCGCAACATGCTGGCGGAAATATCTCCGGTAAAAGCGCCCGATTCCTTGTCCGAGCAATCCTGACCGCCCAGACCTAATTGCGAATCGTGCCGCGATAAAAAATCATGCGTTACCGACAAATATGGGAATGGCGGGCAAATCACCATTTTGGTTTTTGCACCCGAATTGGATGCTAAAAATTGGTGCAAATCCAAGGATAACTTCCAAGCCATATCCTTGGATCCATTCATTTTCCAGTTGCCGATAATGTATTTCATGAGTTTCTATTATAAGGTTTCAGGGACAGGGTTATATTCGGATGAATATTATATAGCCTAAAACCTGTATACCCCATACCGAAAACCCAATCAAATAACTTGATTTTCTGCTCCCAAGGCTTTATCCGTATCGGTTCTGAACTGAATAATAATAAGAGGTAAGCGGTATGTTACAATTTTTGCGCAGCAAAGTTAGCTCCATTGTCGTTAAGGCATTATTCGTCGTTTTGATCCTAAGCTTTGCGATTTGGGGCGTCGGCGATATTTTCCGTGGCCGCGGTTCCGATACCACCGTCGCCCGCGTTGGCGAAAACAGCTTGAGCCCGGAACAATTGCGCAGCATGGTCGACCGTTATTTCCAAGCGTATAAGCAAATGGCTAATGCCGACATTGTCGACAACCCCCAAGTCCGCATTGCGGTTGCGGAAAATAACGTACAGCAATGGGTCACCGAAAAATTATTCATCGAAGAAGCCATCTCTATGGGATTGGCCGTATCCGATGAAACCTTGAAACGGCAAATTGCCCAGGATACATCGTTCCATGACGAGCAAACCAAACAGTTTTCGGCGCAAAAATTCCGCGCGATCTTGCAAGCCAACGGCTGGACCGAAGCGCAATATTTGGCAATGCTGCGCCGCCGCACCGTTACCAGCCAGCTAGGATACGCGTTGGCGGACAATATATATGTGCCCAAAGCATTGCACACGGCGATGTTTCAATTTGATCACGAAACCCGCGACATCGCTTTGATCGACGTGCCTTATGCCAGATACAATCAATTCGCCAAATTATTGGGCAAAGATAAAATCGGACAGGCTACCGACGATGATCTGAAACAATTTATCGAAGCGCGCAAAGACCAGTTTTCAACGCCGGAATACCGCAAATTGACCGTACTGGTATTAAATCCCGCCAACGTCGCCAAAGATATTAAAATCAGCGACGATGAATTGAAACAAGCCTATGATTCCCACAAAGCGGAATACGAATTACCGGAATCCCGTACCTTGCAACAAGCCCTGTTCTCGACCAAAGAAAGCGCGGACAAGGCCTATACCCTAATTAGCAAAGAGAAAAAATCCCTAGAAGCCGCAGCAAAGGCGCAAAATGGCACTGTTGTTGATTTGGGATCAATGCGCAGCCAAGAATTGCCAACCGAATTGCAAGCGCCCACCTTTGCCGTAAAACAAGGGCAAGTGACGGAACCGGTGAAAACCAATTTGGGCTGGCATGTGGTGCTGGTTGAAAAAATTACGCCGGCAAAAACCAGAAGCTTTGCCGAAGTAAAACAGGAACTCGCCGCAAAACTGTCCCTAGAACAATCGTCGGAGCGTTTGTATAAATTATCCGATACATTGCAGGATGAAATCGCCGGCGGCGTCAGCTTTGCCGAAATTGCCAAAAAAATCCCGGCGGAAATCGTTACCGTGCCTGCAATCGATCGCGATGGATACGATACAAAGGGTAAACTCAACAACTTCGTAGCGCATAAAAATTATGGCAAGCTGCTGACCGTTGCGTTCAGCACCGATGCCGGAAAAAACAGCGGCCTGACCGAAGCGCATGAAGGCGGATTTTATGTGGTTCATGTCGACGAAGTAACCCCGGCGCGTTTGAAATCGCTGGCGGAAGTGCGGGAAAAGGCTTTGAAATCCTGGCAAGCCGAAGATATGGAAAAAACCGGCCAGGAAATATATGTCAAATTGTCGGATCAATTCCGCGATGGCAAGACTTTGAAGGATATTGCCAAAACCTATGGCCTGTCGGTGCGGGAAATTAAATCCGCAACGCGCACCGGATCGGTTGGCGGCGATGCGGCCAAAGCGATTTTCGCGGTCGAGAAAAATCAATTGGCGCGCGTTCCGGGTAAAAACGGATTGACGTTGGCCCAATTGACCGCCATTCATCCAACCAAAGAATCCATGGAAGGCAATGTCGGTATTATGGCCCTCTTGAAAAGAGAGATAGCGCAAGATATTTCCGATCAGCTGCAAACGGCATTGCGGGAACGGTTTGACGTGCATATCAACCAAAAGGCTTTGGAAACGTTATACTAATTACTGGCGCTTTAATTTTTGCGCATAAAGCGGCACAAGGTTGCCGCAAGTTGGTAACATGAGCATATTGGATCAATTGGCTAGTCTTCTTAGCGTCGATATGGCGGCGCGCGATGCCAATTGGTACAAACAATTCGAATCCGCCATCCTTGCCTTGCCCGTACAAAAACCAAATCCGCTGCATCCGGAATTAATCACCGGACCGGACCGGTTGCAATATCTGGTAATGTCTTGCCCGGCGGCGATGCCGGATGCGGATTTTAAATCGATTCTGCCGGACTTGGTGGAAATTGGGTGCGGCGTCGTATTCAATTTCGGGCAAAGTCATTATGTATTGCATTACGGCGATGTGTGGTCGTTGCACGAATATGGATTTTTCTTTAAACCGCGCGGCGCGGCCGATGCCGAGCAAATCGGCACCGATCCCGATCATAAATTAAGCCTGTTCAAAGTTCCGGGCAGCGCGCGGATCATGATCGGCTGTCCCAGCGACCATTATTTACCGCATTACGTGAAAAAGAATATTGCCGGACAATTGGGCCAATGGGGCATTCCCGCCCCCGGCGTCGCCTCGGTTTACATCCGCGACATGAGCCCCCGGCAAAACCTTGTTTTTTCAATAAAACAAAAAGATTTCCCCGCGCCGCAGGATTTTCAAAATGTAATGAACTTTCTGGCCTGGAGCCTGCCAAAACATTACGGCCTGTTATGGAACGAACTTGAGGACGATAAACGCCCTTATTTGGTGGGCGATGCGGATTTTTATCCCTTAACCTAATTTCAAAAAATTGAAATAAAATTAGTGTTTCTTTTTTAGTGCCTGTTCGTTATGTTCACGGCCATAGTATTTTTTAGGAGGAAATCATGACCGGCGAACCAGAAGAAGAAGTTTTATCAGCAACCCCAATCACCCCAGCTGTTTTACAGCCGGAAACTCCAGCAGCGGAAGCCCCGCCAGTTGCGGCCGCACCAGAACCGTTAGATCCCAAATTTCTTGAAACGGTTCTTAAAGTCATGAAATTAGATCCCGTAGGACGTTGGCTGGCAACCGAACAACTTTATGCGAACCGGGATAACATCAAGGCCGGCACAGAAGCTGGCACTTTGAATGATGTTGGCATGGAGACTTATTATACGTTGACTGGCCTAATCATAGAACCAAATTTAAAAAGGCAACTTAGAGAAGTAACGGGAGAACTTTCGGCTGAATTGTTAGGTGTTATCACTGCCGACGTTCGCGCAAAAGCAAAAAAGAAAATTATCGGATCGGGAACATTATCGCCGGAACGTATGCGCAAAAAAATTGCTGAATTGAGAACCATGACTTTCAACGATATGAAAGGCTGGGAACAAATTCATACACTGCCAGTTTGGTCTAGCGATAAAGCGCCTACCGCTACCGAAGCGCTTAGACTACGCATGAATGAAGCAGACCCTGCGCTATTGGTCGAAATATGCACCAATGTAGCGCGGTTGGTTGGAATGAGCGCCACGCTTAATGAGAAATTGGAAAATCTTGGTCCCGCCGTTGTGGCAGCAGAAAAAGCTTGGAAACTTATATCCGAAGGCGCTGAAGCGGAAGGTTTTATAAAAGGCCTACAAACAACCGCGGATGCCGCAAATGCCGCGTACACTGCCGCTCAACCAGCAGAAGGCGCTGCCCCCGATAAAAAGAAGAACCAAGAATTATTGGGATTAAAAGCCAAAGTAGATACCGCACAAAAAGCATTAGACGCCGCCCAAGCCGCCAAACAGGCGTTGGATAAAGCAAAGGAAGATCAAGAAAAACTTCCCAAGCAAGCTGAAAGGCCAAAGGCATTTTTCAAAATCTTTGACCCTATTGCGGCCAGCGCCTTGGAAACACATGCCGCCAAAAAAGGATTGAAGGTACCTAATCGCAATCCTCAAGACATGGGAAAATATACCGCAGCGGAGAGATGGCAATTGCTTGGCCAGAAGGCTCAAGCCGCAGTACATGCTGCCTCCATGGAAGCCGCGAGACAAGCAGCGGCTGTAAAACCAGCAACCGAAACAGCCGTTGTTGTAGCAGCAAACGCAAAACCATCCGCTTCTCTGGGTAGTATAGCACTCACGTTAGTAGGTAAAGGCTGGTTGTGGAACAAACAAAAATAGAAAATGTCTAACACCCTTGGACGAACGACAATAACGGTTCGGTTGCATCCTATTCTAGCATCGGGAGTCGATAGGGTCGTGGCCCTATCGAAGGCTGCAAATGCAGCTTGGCCGCGTCCACAAAATCACTCCGTAGTTCCAGATACCAAACAAGGATTTTATGAACGGGCGATTGCCACTTATATGAGTTTATTGGAACAGGCAGCGGCCCAACCGCCCAGAGCTACTGCAGAAACAGCGACTACACAAACAGCAGATTGGCTTCCTTGTACAATGCAGGGATTTGTTGCCGTAGCCGTGGTATATTTCGCCGCGCGTTGTTTACAACAAGAAAGTGATCCGCAAATAGCAGCGACATTAAAACAAATGGCGGAGTTTGACGCGCCTTGCCGTTAACCTATCCCCGGCTGGGCAATTTGCGGCCTATAGCCAAGAATTTCTCGCGGCGGGATTTTAATAACTGATCGCCATTTTGTTGGCCCAGATACCGCATCGCGCGGTCGATGGCGGCGGATAAATTCCCAATCGCTTCGGCCGGGGCGCGGTGCGCCGCGCCAAGTGGTTCGGGAACGATTTCGTCGATCACGCCCAACGCCAATAAATCCTGCGCGGTCATTTTCAACGCTTCGGCGGCTTCGCGCGCTTGCGCGGCGCTGCGCCATAAAATCGACGCGCACCCTTCGGGGCTGATCACGGAATAAACCGCGTTTTCATACATCATAATATGATTGCCGGTCGCGATCGCAATCGCGCCGCCAGATCCGCCTTCGCCCGTGACGGTGGAAATAATCGGAACCTTAATCGTTAAACCCATTTCGATGCAACGCGCGATGGCTTCGGCCTGGCCGCGTTCTTCGGCATCGATGCCGGGATAGGCGCCTGGGGTGTCGACCAATGTAATCACCGGCAAATTGAATTGATCCGCCATTTGCATTAAACGGATCGCCTTGCGGTAACCTTCGGGCTTAGGCATGCCGAAATTATGCGCCAAGCGCGATTGCGTATCCGATCCGCGTTCCTGACCCATCACCACGACCGCCTGGCCCTTGAACCGGCCAAGCCCGCCCATGATCGCGCGGTCTTCGGCAAAATTGCGGTCGCCCGCCAATGGGGTGAAATCGGTAATAAGGCCTTTTATATAATCCTTGAACCGTGGCCGGTCCGGATGGCGCGCCACTTGCACTTTTTGCCAGGGCGATAAATTGGTATACACCGCGCGCAATACGCGTTGCATTTTCCGGTCGATCCGTGCCATTTCTTCGGCCAGATTGCGGCTGCCGTCGTCCGGCAGGCGTTTCAATTCTTCGGCGCGCGAATAAAGTTCGGATAAAGGTTTTTCAAAATCTAAAAACGTAGCCATATTCTGTATAATTCCTAAAGGCCGGGGATCATATTACGTTTGTTTGGCTTTGGCAACCCTGCCGCTTTTACGCGATAAAGGGTGATATTGTTCAACGGTTTGCTGTAACCGGCGGCTGACCACATGCGTATAAATCTGCGTTGTGGAAATATCGGAATGGCCCAGCATTTGTTGCAAAGACCTTAAATCCGCCCCGCCTTCCAGCAAATGCGTGGCAAAGGCATGGCGCACCGTATGCGGCGAAATCTTACTGGGCATCAGGCCGGCGGCAACCGCCAATTCTTTTAATAATTGCGCAAACCGTTGCCGGGTTAAATATCCGGTCGTGGAGCGCGATGGGAATAAATGCGGGCTGGTAACATCTTTGGGTAAAAACACCGCGCGGATTTTTAAATATTCGGCGATGGCCTGTTGCGCCGCCGGGGTTAATGGCACCACGCGTTCCTTGTTCCCTTTACCGCGCACCAATACATAATTTTGCCCGCGCACCACCGCCGAGAGTGGCAAACCGACCAATTCCGACACGCGCAATCCGGCCGCATACAGAATTTCCAGCAAACACACTAACCGTTTGCCTTCTTCGGTTTTGTCGGCAAAGGCAGCGGATAATAAATTCTGTACATCTTGTTCGCTTAGATATTTTGGCAATTGTTTCGGCAGTTTTGGCGAAGCGATGGTTTGCATCGGATTATGCGCGATGCGTTTTTCCGCGAGGAGAAATTTATAAAACTGGCGCAAACAGCTTAATTTGCGCGCCGATGATCGGGCATTGATATGCGATTTTTTATCCATCGCCACGCCATATTGTTCGACATCGCGGGCGGTGACGGCGCGGAAATTTTTATTTTGATTGGCTAGATGCGTCAAAAAATTCGTCAAATCGCTGCGATAGGCCGATAAAGTATTTGCGCTGACACCGCGTTCCACGGTTAACATTTCCAGGAAATTTTCCGCATCCGGCGCCAACTCGTCAAGCGCTTTTTTTGGCCGGCCCGGTTTTTTCTTAGCACCCGCGATTTGTTTTTTTACGGCTGCGCGAGGCATGGTGTTATATCCCGCTCGCGGCCAGGGATTCCAATGCCACCGCGCGGGCCTCATCCTGCAGACCCAAACGATAAAGACTGTCTATGGCTTGCGCGATATTTTGCGGGGACATTTCCGCCAATTCAAACTGGCCGAGCATGTATATAATATAAGCCACTGCTTCTGCCCGGCTGGCGGTTTGTACCGCTTGTTGCAGCAACACGCTTAATCCGGCCGGAGCAGTTTTGCGGGAAATCAATTTCAACATCTCGGCGCTGAATCCATTGGGCAAGAAATTGCGCGACAGCACGTCATCCGATTCGCCAAGACCGCGCAGATTCATCGCCAGTAATCCCAAATATTCTTCAACCTTGCGCGGCGAGGAAAGCATTATCCGCGCGACCCATTTTTCGGCCCATATTCTGGATTGAGCCTCGCCCAGATGCAATACGCGCAAATACGGCCAGGATTTCGCCGCCGCCGATTCATCCGTGGCCGCCATTTCAAACCAAGCCCGCGCCGATTTTATATCGCCCAGTAAAACAAATAAACGCCCCGCCGTTGGCGCGAACCAGGCGAAATCCGTCGACGGAGATATGGATTTCAACCAATCCGCATGCGCCAGCGCCAATAAGCGCCGTTCGGACGCGGCATCGAAATCTTCGTAAGAATCACTGATGGCGGATGCGTGTTGTATTGGATCGGCAAGATGATGCGTATACATCCAATCCGATCCGCGCCGCTGCGCAGCGGATATTTTTTGACTTTCTTTGCGCAATAATTTCTTGCCCGCATTTCCGTTGGCCGCCAACTGGTCATAAATCCGCGTTAGCTGCGCGGAATCAATCACGCCCTGAAGCGCCAATTTTTCCGCCAGCACCGCTTTTTTCTGCCATAAGATATTTTCATTGGACAATAACAATATCTGCGCCGCGACATCGACGGTATCGATGCCTTCAGTATTGACGATCAAATCGGCATGATTGACGATCAACCAATGTAGGGTCGATAAATCTTTGGCTGTGACCTTGACATCGCGCGCGTTGCTTTCGGCAGCATCGAGAAGTTTATGCAAAACCGGGTCTTCGTTTCCATATTTTTCCTGCCACAAATCATGCATCAGGCGGGCCATATCTTCTTTGTCCGATAGCATGGCGCAGTAAATTTGTGCTTTTTGCCAGAACCGGTCGGGATTATCGGTGCGCGAAAATTTATCGACGCGTTCACATCCGCCCTTGGGTTGCCCCACAATCAATTGCAGCAAGGCATAATTCTTAGCCAGATTTCCGGTAATCGCCGCGCTGGGCATGGTGGCCAGCAAATTGCCGTATTGGACCCATTGCCCCATATTCCATAATTTCACCAAACGCTGATCGATCAACAACTGATCGCCCAATTCCATGGACGAATTTTTCTTTGGCTGTTCCGCCGCGGTTAACAATAACCGCAAGGCCAACGAACGAACAGCGGGCGATTCGATTGCCATCGGCAAACCGCTGACCAACCGAATCGCAAGACCGTGTGGCGTGTTTTGCCACATCGTCGTACCAAGGGTTATTCCTCTGTCCGTCAGACCGGTAGAATCCAACGCAATGCCGGGCAATTCCTGGATATTGATACTGACGGATTCGGATTTTGCGACCACAGGTTCCACCGGTTCAACCGTTAGAATCGTGTTGGATTCCAAAGTTTCTTCGGTAACTTCTGCGCCGCTTTTGGATTGATGGATTAATTCTTCGGTTTGTTCGTTTTTCTTTTGCCGTTCCGCTTTGTTATAATTATCGCCTTTGGTGGCGGATTCTTGGGCAACAGGATTTTCGGCAGCTAGCACGGCGTCCTCAGCCATTATAGGTCCAGCCCACAACACAACCAGCAACAGTAAAAACGCGCAACGAAAATTCATGTTAAAATCCGAATTGCTTGCGGTCCAATGTCTGTTCCACCGGGGATTGCGGCGGCGAGGCGTTCGCGCCTGCATATAAAATTGCGCCAACCGCCACAACAGCCGCCAGCAAAACCGTTAACCATAATTTTCCAATGCCGCCCATAGATCTCTCCAAACATTACCAAGCTGATACAATTCGTGAAATATTCAATCTTTTAAACCAGTTACAGCAATTGCACTTGTCGTGAATTCGTGTAATCTAGGGACCCAATCTAAAACAACGCCTGAGAATGGCAAGAGTTTGTTATAGACCGACCCAATCACCCTGTTGATGAATAACGGCCGATGTAATCGATTCATTTTAATGTTTTCACCCGCTTTGGCTTAATCGCCGAAAAGCCCATTTATTGACTAAATATTTTTGGAAATTTTATTATGGAAATCCCCACCGGCGCTGAAGAAATAATAACGCAGTTAGAGCCATCGCAAATATGGTGGACCTTGTTTTGGGTGCTGGCATTGACGATATTGTCCGCCTTTTTTGCGGGATCTGAAACCGCCCTGACCGGCGCGTCGCGGTCGAAAATGCATGCCCTGGCCAAAGGCGGCGATTGGCGCGCCAAGATTGTCGTTAAAATCCGCCATGACAGCGAAAACCTGATCGCCACCATTTTGTTGGTCAATACGTTGCTGAATATTTTGGCGTCATCCCTAACCACCAGCCTGTTTTTAAATCTGTTCGGCCATCATGGGATTTTATACGCCACCGTCATCATGACGGGTTTGATTTTGATTTTCGCCGAAGTATTGCCGAAAACAATCGCGATCAACAATGCCGATTGGGCATCGTTGAATGTCGCGGCGCCAATGCGTTTTTTAATGCTGATATTTGCCCCAATCACCGCGATGGTGCGCTGGGTCGTTAAACAATCGCTGACCCTAATGCGCATCAAGGCGTCCACCGGCATCGGTTATGCGCTTGGGGACGAAGAATTGCGCGGCGCGATCGATTTGCACGGCCATGCCGGCGAAGAAGCCCGCGACCGCAGCGTTATGTTGCGCAGCATTCTGGATCTGGCCGATATCGACGTTTCTGAAATCATGACCCACCGCAAAAACACCGTCATGGTCAACGCCGACCAAAAAAGTTCGGAAATCGTCGACGAAGTCATGAACAGCAATTTCAGCCGCGTGGCGATTTGGAAAGACTCGCCCGACAATATCGTCGGCATCTTGCACGCCAAACAATTGTTGCGTGCTTTGCGTTCCCATTCCAGCAATCTGGATGAAATCGATATCTTGTCCACCGCTACATCGCCCTGGTTTATTCCGGAAACCACAACCCTGCTCGATCAATTACAGGCGTTTCGCGAACGGCGCGAACATTTTGCGGTTGTGGTCGATGAATACGGCACGTTCATGGGCGTCGTAACATTGGAAGATATTTTGGAAGAAATCGTCGGCGAAGTGTTCGATGAATATGACGTCAATGTTCCAGGCGTGCGCCCGCAAGGCGATGGCAGTTATATCGTCAATGGCAGCGTGACAATCCGCGATTTGAACCGGGAATTCGATTGGCATTTGCCGGACGAAGAAGCCGTCACCGTCGCGGGGCTTGTTTTACACGAAGCGCGGCAAATTCCCGATGTGGGCCAGGTATTTAATTTCCATAATTTACGCTTTGAAATTTTACGCCGGCAACGCAATCAAATCATATCGGTGCGTATTACCCCGCCGAAAAAAATCGCTGCATAATAAAATTTTCAAAAAACGTTCAAAAAAAAGTCATGATTATACGTTAAAAGGTTTTTTGCCTGCCTTTTCGCTTGTGCGCACTGCGAAATAAGTTGAAAAAAATAGGTGCTTTTTTACTTTTTTTACGATACAATCTTTTTAATAATTCAATTATAACATTATATGAATAGGGCTATGGAAATGCGCAATAAAGTTACACGTTTTACTTCCCGTTACCCCATGGTAATCAAGTTACCGACGCATGCTTCGGTCACCACCGCTACCAAGCTGATGGCCGAACATAATGTCGGGGCGATTATGGTTATCGAAGATGGCCGTTTGGTCGGCATCTTCACCGAACGCGATCTTGTTAAACGCGTCGTTGCAATGGGATTGTCCACCGATGAAACTGTCTTGGGCGAAGTCATGACCCCAGGCCCGATTACCTTTAAATCCGGGGAAAGCGTTCAGTTCGCATTGGAAGTGATGACCCAAAACCACATCCGTCATTTGCCAATCGAAGAAAGCGGCGAAATTATCGGTATGGTTTCCTTGCGCGACTTGTTTGCCGCCATTACTGAAGAATTAAAAGAAAACATCGATACAAAAGATGCTTTCATCTTTGGTGAAGTATACGGCTCCACGGCAAAGGCCGCGTAATTCCGGTTATTTCGTAACGCAAGTATCGGTCAGGAAAATATTCTTTGCACGATGTCGCTTAGGCCCACGGGTTGTGGCGGCTGTATCATCGCGCTTTGCGGTTGATAGGTTGTGGTACCATCCACAACTTGTCTTGGCAAAGTCTGAACATTGTTATTCGCAACGGCCAAACGGAAATAAGCCAGAATAAATACCCGCACCGCTGAAGTCAGGCTGGTTGGGCCACGGCTGGAATCGATCAGCGTACAGATGTCTTTGATGCTGCTTTTTTCACGAGTACAAATTTCGGACAAAGCGTCCCACATTTCCGGTTCCAACCGCATACTGGTGCGGTGACCGGCCACAACGATATTTTTATTAATCAGTGTACTCATATACGTCCCCCTTATATACCAAGGATGCAACAGTACTACCCTAGATTGTATTTATCATCAATATACAATCTTGGGTGAATTGCCCTTTATATACGTTCAGTTGCAAAAAAGCTGTTAATAATTAGGGGTGTTTCGCTATATGTAATTTAAACAAACTTAATGTAAAGCGCAATAATATTACTTACAATTTTAACAGCACATCTTCTATGATTACTATGAAATTGTAAATAATTGCTTAAACAATAACTCGAATCGACAAAGCATGTAATCCGGTTTCAAACTCGGGCTTTAGAATCTTGTATATAGATTGCTGGGCCTTAACCCGGGACAGGCCTTTTAACGACTCAGCGCTTATTTCCAGGCGGTAATGCGTTTCGCCGCCCTCGCGCCAACCCCCATGACCTTTGTGCTTATGGGAGTCGTCAATAATATCAATTTGGTCGGGATTGAAAGCATCTTGCAGTAATTGACGCATTCTATCGGCGCGGGACATGAAAAAATCCTTGGAAAGCTTGGTTTATCAATAGAAAAATTAATAAATCGTGTTATCCTTATACCTTAGGTTATTTATGGACAAAAAGAAAAAAACCAGGAGTTATTTCGACCCCCCGCCCGCTCAAAATGGCCGTTTTTGCGACCATCCCGGTTGCGGCGGACATGGCGAGTTCAAAGCCCCCAAAGCCCGCAATCGGTTAAACGATTATTTCTGGTTTTGCCTGGATCATGTCCGGGAATACAACTTACAATGGGATTATTACAAGGGCCTGAAAGACATAGAAATCGAATCCATGCGCCGCCGGGATACGGTTTGGGATCGCCCTAGCTGGCCTTTTGGGTCGAAAGCACAGTATAAAAAATTCCGTGCCAGCTTTGACCGGAAATGGGCCGAGTTTTCACAAAATTTTGGTATATTTGAAGAAGATAATCAAAACTCCTCTTATTCTTCTTCAACCTCTACCAGCCCTGGCACTATGGATTACCAAACCGTTCGCGCGCTCAACACGCTGGGTCTTACCCCGCCCATGGATTTTGAATCCATCAAACGGCATTACAAGGGCCTGGTGAAAAAATTTCACCCCGACCTACATGGTGGGGACAAGGACGCCGAAGAACGGTTTAAATCCATTAACGAGGCTTTTCAAACCGTCAAACGCGCCTTCGACAGTATATAAGGAATTTTGATGCAAATCGAATCCGGTAACCGCGCCCATATTCTGCAAATGCCGGATATTAAAATTTCGGCCCGGCAAACATTCGGCATCGATTCCGATATGCAAGTCCCGGCCTTTAGCGTGCCCAGCGATTATGTTCCCGCGCGGGATGAAACTTATCAATTCGATAAAAACACTACCCTCTCCCTGCTCGCGGGCTTTGCATTTAACCGCCGCGTGTTGATCCAAGGCTATCACGGCACCGGCAAATCGACCCATATTGAACAAGTCGCGGCGCGTTTAAATTGGCCATGCGTGCGCATCAATTTGGACAGCCATATCAGCCGGTTCGATTTGCTGGGAAAAGACGCCATTGTTCTTGAGGACCGCAAACAAGTTACCAAATTCAAAGAAGGCATTCTGCCTTGGGCGATTCAAAATCCAGTCGCGCTGGTATTCGATGAATATGATGCCGGCCGGCCCGATGTTATGTTTGTTATTCAACGCGTGCTCGAAGCCAGCGGTAAATTAACCCTGCTCGATCAAAACAAGATTTTACAACCGCATAGTTCATTCCGCCTGTTTGCCACCGCCAACACCATCGGCCTTGGCGATACCACAGGCCTGTATCACGGCACACAGCAAATCAACCAAGGCCAGATGGACCGTTGGAACATCGTTGCCACCTTGAATTATCTGGCCGCCGAGGATGAATTGGAAATCATCGCTGGCAAAGTGCCTTCGTTCCAAAATAAAAAAGGCCGCGAAGAAATATCCACCATGATCCAAGTCGCGCATTTGACCCGCCAAGGTTTTATTGCTGGCGATATTTCGACCGTCATGTCACCACGCACCGTAATCAGCTGGGCGGAGAATACCGAAATTTTCAAAGATAAAAGTTTTGCCTTCCGCGTCAGTTTTTATAATCGTTGCGACGATGCCGAAAAATCGGTTCTGGCCGAATATTACCAACGTTGTTTTGGCGAAGAACTGTAAACCGGCGGACGGTAGACAGTGGCTGAAAATTCTAACACCAACGATAAAATGCGCGACGGCTTTCAAAAAGCCACGGCGGCCGCGTTGCGCGCGGTTTCCGAAAAACCACTGACCGATGTCAGTTTCGGCCTGATCCCATCGCAAGACACATCCGGCAAAGTACGCCTGACCAATTATGTCAAAGGCGAATTGCCGCCTTATTATGAATTTTTGCGCGGCGAATCGGATTCCGCCGCATCGCGCCTGCGATTCCATAATCATAAACTGCATACGCATTTACAGCCGCAGACATATCAGGCGCGCGAATTATTCGATGCGTTTGAATATGTGCGCGGCGAAGCCATGGCGGCAACCGAATATAAAGGTGTGCGGCATAATTTACAGCAACGATACCATTCGCATATTCACAAAGACGTCGCGGCGGACAATCCGCCATTATATCGTTTATTCCAAATGCTGGCCTGGCAGGCATTGGATGGCAGCGAGGATATCAATGCGGAAATGGCCCAGGCGATTCACCCCGAATTGCCGCAGATTTTGCACAAAAACAGAAAATCATTATTGCTAAGCCTGCCCGATCAACAGCGGTTCGCCCATGTATTGCGCGATATGTTGCAGCAATTGGGATTGGAAAAAGACCATGCCGAATCAGCCGAGGAGGAAGATACAACCCAAGGCGAGAATGACGAAGAATCGCAAAACGATTCCAAGCAATCGGCCGAATCCGAACACAGCCAGCCGCAAGGCGAAGATCAAAAACCATCGCCCGCCGATGACGGCGCCAATACGATGCAGGAAACTGATACCAGCCAACAAGAAGCCGAAGGCAATTCCCGCGCCCTTTCCAGCCTGCCATTAAGCCGGTATTGGGAAACCGAAGGCCAGTTCCAATACCGCGCCTTTACCACTGAATTCGATGAAATCATCGGCGCTGAAAATCTATGCACCGCGCAAGAATTGCCGTTATTGCGCGCTAGCCTCGATCAATATCTGTCTTATATCCCACCGATTGTGACGCGCCTTGCCAACAAACTGCAACGCAAATTGCTGGCGCAGCAAATGCGCAGTTGGACATACGATCAGGAAGAAGGCGTTTTGGACCCCACCCGTTTGCCGCGCCTGGTTATGAATCCGATTGCGCAAAATTATCATATGCGCGAACGGCAAACTGATTTTAACGATACGGTCGTGACCTTGTTGTTGGACAATTCGGGATCGATGCGCGGAAGGCCGATTATCCTGGCCGCGTTATCTGCGGATATTCTGGCGCGCACCTTGGAACGGTGCGGCGTGAAGGTGGAAATTCTGGGCTTTACCACCAAATCCTGGAAAGGCGGCCAACCTTATGAAAAGTGGATTGGCGCGGGCAAGCCCGGATCGCCCGGCCGCCTGAACGATTTGCGGCATATTATATATAAGGGCGCGGACGCCAGTTACCGGCGCACCAAACAAAATTTGGGCGTGATGTTGAAAGAAGGCTTATTAAAAGAAAATATCGACGGCGAAGCATTATTGTGGGCGCATGGAAGGTTGATCGCGCGGCGGGAAAGCCGCAAAATTTTAATGGTAATTTCCGACGGCGCGCCGGTCGACGATTTAACCACATCCGCAAATGGCGGGATTTATTTGGAACAACATTTGCGCGGTGTGATCCAATGGATCGAATCCAAATCGCCGGTGGAATTGATCGCCATCGGCATCGGCCACGACGTGACGCGGTATTATGAAAACGCGGTAACGATCGGCGATGTAGAACAATTAGGCCCAGTCATGCTGGGCCAGTTGGGGAAATTGTTTGAGTGAGAACTACGCTCTTGTAAGAACACGAGACCCGTGCACAGCCACTTCTGCAACCGTGGTTCTCTTACGCGGTGTTCTACGCGGCTTGGCTGCAGATTGTCTTTTTTCAGCAGTTTCTTGAGCTTGATCTAACCACCGGGCCAACCCCAAATCATCGACAAAAGTTTTGGTCGGAATTTTTAAACCATGATACAAAGCTTCGGCGAACATGGTGTAATAACAGGTGGTGACTTTACCACCATAAATTTTGTCCCACGCATCTAAATAAACTGGCCCCAAATCTTCCTGGCATCTTTCTCCGGGAGCATAAGGTAAATTATAATCCATAATGATAAGATCAACAGGAGCATCTGGCTTATGTTTTTCTTTTGATCGTAAATATTGTTCTGCTTCTAAAATAGTGCCCACATATTTTACAGCGACTTCGGCCCCTAATGCCACAACCATACGCTCGATATTGTCTTGTTTAGAAGCAAGATCATCGACAACTAAAATTTCCAACCCCTTCCATGGGGCGCGTTGTGGTTTATAAAAAGCCATAGCATGTTGTATCTTATTTGGATATATTTGTCAACGACTTATTTCGTACCAAATATCCGGTCCCCAGCATCGCCAAGCCCTGGAACAATATAGGCATTTTCGTTCAAATGGTTATCCAACGCGGCGGTATACACCTGTACCTTTGGATGGGCGGTTTGGAATACGGTTACGCCCTCGGGCGCGGAAACCAGGGATAGGAATCTGATATCCTCGTCTTTAATACCATGCTTGTTCAATACATCGACCGCATACACGGCGGAATAACCGGTTGCCAGCATAGGATCGCAAACAAAAAATGGCCGCGCCGCATCGGTTGGCAATTTCACATAATATTCGACCGGTTTTTTTGTATCGTGATCGCGGTAAATGCCGATATGGCCTTCGCGCGCTTGCGGCATCAATTCGCGCAAACCTTCGGCCATGCCGAGCCCCGCGCGCAACACCGAAATAATTGCCATATCTTGGCCCGCCAAAACCGGCGCCTGCATTTGCGCCAGTGGCGTTTGAATCGATTGCGTGGTCATCGGAATATTGCGGGTGATTTCATATCCCATCAATAACGATATTTCACGCAACATTTGGCGGAACGTCACGCAAGATGTTTCCACGTCCCGCATATGCGACAATTTATGTTGCACCAATGGATGGTCGACAATGTGCAAATTCGGGAAACGTGGATCTTGTTTCATTATACGGCCTTTTTAACCGGCGCAGCGCCGGCGGATAACCATTCACGCTTCGTCGCCTCGTACCGGTTTTCCCGGATGGCGGCGCGAACTTCGCGCAGAAGGTAATTCATAAAGGAGATATTGTGCAAGGCCAAAAGCTGTAACCCTAGTATTTCCTTGGCTTTAAGCAGGTGATGGATATAGGCGCGGGAATAACTGGATGCTTCCGATTCAATGGTTTCATCCAATGGCGCGGGATCATCGCGGAATTGGGCGTTAAATAAATTAAGGCGGAAATTCGGCGCGGTTTTCGATAACGCCCCGCCATGCCGCGCCAAGCGCGTTGGCGATACGCAATCAAACGTATCGATGCCAAGACCGGCCAAATGCCAGATATCATCGACATCGCCAACGCCTAGCGCATGCACCGGTTTATCGTTACGCAGTGGTTTGCGGGCGGCCTCGAATGTGGCCAGCAATTCGGCCTTGTCCTTACCAAAAGATCCGCCAATCGCATGACCAAAGAAATCCTGGCTGTTCAGCCAATCGGCGGCATATTTGCGTAAATCGGCATGGGCGCTGCCCTGGCTTACGCCATACAAAGCTTGTTTGCCATCGGCGGTGTCGAAGAAACGTTTCAACCCGCGCACGCCCCAACGATGGGTGCGGTCCACCGAACGCGCGGTGTAATCCTTGGTTTCATAATATGATGTGCATTCATCGAACATCACGATCAAATCCGCGCCGAATCCGCGTTGCAGATCGATGGCGCTTTCCGGTGTGATGGTGTGTAAACTGCCATCCAGATAGGATTTGAATTTCACGCCTTCTTCTTCGATTTTTAAAACGGTGTTGGGGCGGTTTTGATTCTGGCTGCCGCCGATGATTTCGCCCTTTTTGCCGCCATGCGCCAAGCTGAATACCTGAAACCCGCCGGAATCGGTCAACATCGGCCCGTCCCATCCCATGAATTTATGCAATCCGCCATGCCGCGCGATCAATTCATGCCCGGGTTGCAGCATTAAATGATAAGTGTTGGATAAAATAATCTGCGTTTGCGCCGCGCGCATTTGTTTGGGCGATGCGATTTTGATCGCCGCCTTGGTGCCGCAAAAAATAAACGCCGGCGTTTCGATAACGCCATGCGGCGTCGTCAATTTTCCAAGCCGCGCATTGCACGTTGGATCTTGGTGGGTGATTTCAAAATTGAAATTTGGATATTGCAAATTCACACCTTTAAACAATAAAAAAGCCCGCCGATGACAGCGGGCCTTTTAAATTTTGGCAACCAAATTTAGGCTGCTGCGGCCGCAGCGCGTTTTTTCTGCGCCGAGGAAATACGTTTTTTCAATTCCGCGCCTTCTGGCGGCAATTTCGCTACCGGGGTTTTCAGCAAATATGCATCCAAACCGCCTGCATGATCAATCGTGCGCATCGCGCCGGTCGTTAAACGAATGCGGATCGAGCTGCCCAAAATATCGCTGTACAGCCATTTGTTTTGCAAATTCGGCATAAAGCGGTGTTTAGTTTTGGTGTTCGAGTGAGAAACCCGGTTACCCACCAAAATCGATTTTCCAGTAATGCTGCAACGGCGTGTCATGATGCCTCTGCCTTTCCTTAAATTCTAATTTTTTTATTTCATTTCAAAAATGAACAGTTTGTTTACTGGATTTATCGCGGCAGGTCAAGCAATTCCCGCATATAATCTGACCACTTGAAAGTGGCCATATTTTCAGAAATACACCTCATTGTATGACTAATATTGCATCGCACGACTGCTATCTTGAGTAATTTTATAATTATGTTATGATAAAGAGTAAGAAGATAGAGTTTATGCTTTATCTCCTAAAATTAGATAATTTTGAAATAATATTACAATTTGAACAGCGGAGCAGGCATGCAAATGTTTTGGGACATCAGTCCCACCAGTGCCATACAAAACAGCAAACAAAGTCCGAGCGAATCGGTCAACGCCACCGCACGCCGCCTGTTACATGCCACCTATTTATTGACCCAGGCAATTGACGAAGATTCATTCCCATCGGCATCGACCCGGGAATCGGTTCTGCGCTGGGCATCCGAAGAAAAAAATACCGGCCGTTATATTGGCCGTTGCCGCGTGATCGATTTGCGCGCTGTTACCCAAGTCATCCGCCCGCAACATTTAGCGCCGAATTTATTCGGCAAAGTGCATCGCGTTGTCATCAAAACACGCAGCGAATTGCACGAAGGCCAGCCGATTTTAACGGCAGATTCCATAAAATTGCTCGCCAGTTGCGGCGTGAAATTGATCGGCATCGACACAAGTTCATTAGATGCGCCGAATTCCGCCACGCGCGAGGCATATAAAACCGCGCTGCAATTAGGCATTTCGATTATGCTGAATTTATCGCTGGATGAAATTGCCGCGGGCGATTACGAATTGATTGCCCTGCCCGCCGATGCTGACGGCATCAAAGCCGGGACGTTCCGTGATTTGGAAATTCAGTACGCCAAATCCCTGACCACCCGCGCCGCCTAATTTCTTATTTAGCTTTTGCTTAAACGCGGTTCACCGAATAAATAGCCCTGGCCGTAATCAATATCGTATTCCAGCAATTCCAGCAGCATATCTTCGTTTTCGATTTTCTCGATAATCAGATCGAAATTATAACTGCCGAGCACGCGGCGATAAATTACCCAATCGAGTGGCGGCGTGCCTTTTAATGCGGCGAGCAATACCGGCGCATCGATTTTGATATATTTAAATTTACAGCGGTCCAGCAAATCCGCGTCGATTTTAACATTGGTTACGGATGCCAGTGCCAAGCCGCAACCCATTTGCGCCAATAACATCAATAATTGTTCGCGCGCGGGATTGCGTTCGTCGAAATCGCTTTGATTGACTTCGAATACCAAACGGCTGGCCAATTCCTGATTGCCCGATAAAAATTCCAGGAAATCTTCAAAGAAATCCATATCATGCAATGTATGTTTCGATAAATTGCAGAAAAACGATCCATGGAAATTATTGATCGTCGTGCGGCGCACCAATTGGATGCACCGGAACAATAATAGATTATCGACCGCCGCCATCAATCCTGCTTGTTCGGCCACATGAACGAATTGTTCCGGCAATACAATCGCGCCGTCTTCGTCGCGAATCCGCGACAAACATTCGAAATGGCGGATTTTCCGCTGCGGCAGGCTGACGACGGGTTGAATATATAAATCGACGCGGTCGCCTCGCAAACCGGATTCGATGATTTCCAGAATTTTTTCGGTGCTGTAATCGGTGCGGATGACCGGTTCTTGCGCAGGCGCGGCCACATGGCTTTTGCCAGTTTGGCTGACAGTGGTGGTAATCCCGCCGCCGACGGCGCGGGTTTTGGCCAACTGGCCGACAATATTTTGTAAAATTTTAACTTCGGCAGCAACGGCTTCGACATCGGCTTTGTGCGCGGTCTTTGCGGCTTTGCCCAAATCACCCAACAGGCCTAAAATGGTTTTATTGTTTTCTTTATTGCTCTGCAATTCGGCGGCAACCACGCTTAGTTTTTCGGCGACATCGGTTTGCTGCCGCTGCATCGTGGCCAGCCGGTTCCATAATTCCTGTTGCTTGCGCCGCGCGATCAATAACATCACCGCAACGACAATCAGAAACAAATAGGACAGGAACAATAATAAATAATTGAGATCGATTACCATTTAACCATTGTCGTCGAATTTACCGTCACTCTCAACCCCCACCGCCTGGGCAATGGATGCAAAGCCATCGGCGCGTAACAATTCTGCCAATCCTTGGTTAATTTCACGGGCGACATAAGGGCCGCCATAAATCATTCTGGTATAAAGCTGTACCAAACTGGCCCCCGCCTTTATTTTACGATAGGCATCATGCGCGTTGGAAATGCCTCCCACCCCGATCAAAGGAACCTGGCCTTTGGTAAAACGGTAAAATTGGCGCAATACCTTGGTCGATGGGCGGAATAATGGCCGGCCGCTTAATCCGCCCTGCTCGGTCCGCCAGGCGCTTTCCAACTGTTTGGGGCGATCGATGGTAGTGTTGGAAATGATGATGCCGTCGATTTTCTTACTTAGCGTTACTTCGGCGATATGTTCCAATTGGTCATACGTCAGATCCGGCGCGAGTTTAAATAAAATCGGTTTTTGTGCGGCCGGATCCAGATCGCGCCTGGTTTGTTGCGCCGTATCGATCATGCGGATTAACGCATCGCCCTCTTGCCAGGCGCGAAGGCCGGGCGTGTTGGGCGATGAAATATTCACCGTAATATAATCCGCCATCGGATAAACGCGCCGTAAACATTTATCAATATCTCCAGTTGGATCGGGCGATTCCTTGTTAATGCCGATATTGGCTCCGATCACGGCGCCATCTGGTTTATGTGCTTTTACATGGCGCAAACGTATTTCAAAGAAATCGAGCCCTTTGCCGTTGAATCCCATGCGGTTGATAACGGCGCGATCTTCGATCAAACGGAAAATACGCGGGCGTGGATTGCCCAATTGCGGACGCGGCGTGACCGTACCCATTTCCACAACCGCGAAACCGAATCGAAACATCTTGTGCCCGATTTCGGCATTCTTATCGAAACCGGCGGCAAGCCCGACCGGATTTTTAAAATCGATATTCCAAATTTTGTTTTGCAGAATAGGATCGAATTCTGGCATCGCGGCGACAGGGCATAATTTTAATGCCGTCAGCGTCCACTCATGCGCTTGCTCGGGATCGATGCGAAATAAAATATGTTTGGCGAAAAAAGAATAGGACATCGGACATATATATAAGAATACTCTTTGCTTATATACAGGGTTACGCCGCCTGTCTTGCGATTTCTAATTTGCAAATTGCAAAATATCCCGAATTTTCGCCTTTGCAATTTGCAAAATCGGAATGGGGAAATACATAAAATTTGATACAATTTGTAAGTTTATCTGGATCAAATTCCATATATATCAATAAGTTACATTAGCTCCAAAAGTTTGGCATAGGGCTTGCTCTTATACCAATACAAAACAAAAAACAAAGGGAGTGGAATATGGGACACGAAGTGAATTTAAAAAACGTCAAAATCGTCCAAAGCGATGCGGCAACACCGATGCAATTGGCTTTGAAATTAGTGGAAGTACTAGGCAAGGCAGAGATGGTGGTCATCCCTCGGCTACCATCTCTGGAATTGCTCCAGGTGATTGCGATTGCCGGTGGAATTGAATTGGCGACTGCCCAAGAAATCTATACCGCGCTGATCACCGCAGTTGGATAAATTAATGCGCGGCGAATTTTAACGGAACGCCGGATTGTTTTAATTGTTGCTCTATTTGCGATTTCAATTTTTCTAGGCCTTGTGGAGAATTACTTTCGGCACGCAAGGCCAGCGCGGGCTGGGTGTTCGAAGCCCGCAAAATCCACCAACCATCTTCGGTCATCACGCGTACGCCATCGACATCGGAAAAACGGCTGCCATTGGATTGCAGACGCAGACGCACTTCGTCGATAACTTTAAACTTGCGGTCTTCGGCGCATTCAATACGCAGCTCCGGCGTGTTATAAATTTCCGGCAACCCATCGCGCCATCCGGCCAGATCTTGTGGCAGGTTTTGCAAATGTTGCATGCACCGGATCGCGGCGTAAATGCCGTCATCATAACCGTAATATTGATCCTTGATAAATATATGCCCGCTCATTTCACCGGCAAGCGGCGCGGATAATTCCGCCATTTTCGATTTGATCAGCGAATGCCCGGTTTTCCACATCACCGCTTTGCCGCCCAGCTTGTTGACCGCATCGAATAAAATCTGGCTGCATTTGACATCGGCTATTACCGGCTGACCAGGATTGCGGGCGATAATATCTTCGGCCAAGAACAATAAAATCTGATCTCCCCAGAATATCCGGCCCTGATTATCGATCATCCCGATCCGGTCGGCATCGCCATCGAACGCAAAACCGGCATCCAATTTTTCACGCGTTACCGTATCGATTAATTGTTTTAAATTTTCTTCCACCGATGGGTCGGGATGATGATTCGGGAAATTTCCATCGATCTTTTCATTCAGCAAAATATGTTTGCCTGGCAATAATTTTACAAGTCCCGGCAATATGCGGCCCGCCGCGCCATTGCCCGCATCCCAGGCGATTTTCAATTGTTTTTTGCCGGCCGGGTAATTCGCCGCAAGACGCGCGGTATAAGAATCCGCAACATCGATTGTTTCCACCTTGCCGGAACCGGGTTTGGGCGATACATCCATATCCATGGTGATTTTACCCAATTGCTGAATTTCGGAACCGAACAACGATGTTTTTCCAATCATCATTTTAAAGCCATTATGATCTTTTGGATTGTGCGATCCGGTAATCATAACGCCGCCATCGGCATTTAAATCGAACACGGAAAAATATAACATCGGCGTCGGACCAAGACCGATCAGCCGCACATGGATGCCTTGCGATGTCAGGCCCAAGACAAATGGATCCAACAATATAGGAGTGCTTAACCGCCCATCAAAACCGACATTGATGGTATAAGAATTTTGGGGTTTCTTTTGTTTCAGCAATTGCGCATAAGCCGCGCCAATGCGCACCGCGTCTTCGGCAAACAAAGTCTGGTTAAATACGCCGCGCACGTCATATTCGCGGAAAATAACCGGATTGATCGGCTTAGGCATGTTTCACTAATTTTTCCTGCATTTGCGGCAGAATATCCGCGCGGCCCACGGAAACATAGTGGAATCCCTGCTGTTTCATTTTCGCAGGATCATAGATGTTGCGCAAATCGATCACTAACGGCTTTTTCAGCAAGGAGTATATTTTATCCAGCGCCAATTCCCGAAATTCCGGCCATTCGGTTAACACCACCAGCGCATCCGCGCCTTTGATGGCGGCGTATGCGTCTTCGGCCAGTTCAATATAAGGCAACATAGACTTGGCCGCATTCATAGCTTTGGGATCGTAACAACGCAAAATCGCCCCCTTTTGGTGCAGGGCACTCAATATATCGATCGATGCGGCATCGCGCATATCGTCTGTTTCCGCTTTGAAGGCGAGGCCCAAAATCGCAATGGTTTTTCCGCCCAACAACCCGCCCCCGCAAGCATCGGCGATTTTTTGCGCCATTGCCCGTTTGCGTTCAGTATTGGACGATATCACCGATTCGATAATGCGCATATGCACATGGTGGTCGGATCCAGCCATCGCCAATCCTTGCGCATCTTTGGGAAAACAGGATCCACCATATCCCGGCCCCGGATTTAAAAATTTGTTGCCAATGCGCGCATCTAATCCAACGCCGCGCACCACGTCGGCAATATCGGCGCCGCATTTTTCCGCCAGATCCGCGATTTCATTGATAAACGCCACCTTGGTCGCGAGTAAAGCATTAGCGGTGTATTTGATCAACTCGCTGCTTTCCAAACCGACCGCGACCACGGGAACATTTTGTTGCACTAGCAATTGATACAAGCCAGTCACCTTATCCATGGTTTTACGGTTATCCGCGCCAATCACGATGCGTTCAGGCTTCATGAAATCGGTCACGGCCGATCCTTCGCGCAAGAATTCCGGATTCGAAGCCACGCTGAAATCCAACGCTGGGTTCATGGTTTTGATAATGCGCTGCACTTCGCGGCTGGTACCAACCGGAACGGTGGATTTTGTTACAACTACCGCCCCAGTCTTTAGATGCAAGGCAATGTGCTCGGCGGCGGCATATACATAAGACAAATCGACGCGCTTGTTTTTGATGTTGGTCGGAGTGCCGACAGCCAGCATGACGACATCGGCATTTTTCACACCTTGTTCGGTATCGGTGGTAAAAGAAATTTTACCCGCCTTGGTTACCTGATCCAGCAACACATCCAATCCGGGTTCGTAAATTGGAATTTGCCCGGCCAGCAATTTTTTGATTTTGGCCTCGTCCTTATCGACGCAAATGACATTGTGGCCGAATTTGGCAAAACATACCGCCGTAACAAGCCCAACATAACCCGTGCCGATAATACCGATATTCATTCCCATTTACGCCGCCATTTTTCCATGTTGAGTTAACAAGCGCTCCACATCCGATTTCATATCCGGACGCGCCAACGCAAAGGCTAAATTCGCCTCTAAAAATCCGATTTTGCTGCCGCAATCAAAATGCTGGCCAGGAATCGTCAACGCCTCGACATTGGTTTTGCCGATATGCGCGGCAATGGCATCGGTCAATTGAATCTCCCCGCCTTGCCCAGCGCGCGCGGATTCCAGAATATCGAAAATGCCCGGCGGCAGAATATAACGGCCAATTGCGCCCAAACGCGATGGCGCATTTTTTGGATCCGGTTTTTCGACCAATCTTTCAACCGTCGTAATATTGCCTTTCACAGGACCGCCGACAATTCCATATCGTCCGGTCAATGCCGCATCCACCGTCATCACGCCAATCATGCAGGATGTTTGGGTGCGGTTGTAATGTTCGGCCAAATATTGCAATCCGGGTTTTTCCGATTGAATCAGAATGTCTGCCAAAATTACCGCAAACGGTTCATCGCCAACCAGTTTGCGCGCGCACCATACCGCATGACCAAGACCCAGCGGTTCCGGTTGCCGCGTATAGGCGATTTGCCCAACGCCCGGCAAAGAGGCCTGGATCGATTGCCAAATCTCCGGCTGGCCACGGCTTTCTAATAAAGCCTTTAATTCGGCATGTTCGTCGAAATAATCTTCGATCGCGCCCTTGCCCCGACCGGTGACAAAAATAAATTCTTCGATACCTGCCGCGCGCGCTTCTTCGACCGCATAATGGATCAACGGTTTGTCGACCACGGTAAGCATTTCTTTTGGCATGGATTTTGTCGCGGGAAGAAATCTTGTTCCTAAACCGCCAACTGGAAAGACAGCTTTACGCAATTTTTGTGGTTTTAATGTCATTTTATGCTCAACCTTATCGTGCAGTGCAGCAATCGCTTTTAGCGCTGTAGATTAACAGATATTCCTGTGCTGCCAAGGTTTTATCTTGTTTTATTGTGCAGCGCAAATGATTCTTTGTTTTGCAATTTAAGCAATCATTAGGTAAATGTCTCGTATAATTAAGGAGATAGACAATGTCTCGATCAAGCGCATTGAGGGTTTACGAGCAATCAGAGGCCACACCTATGTCGTTATTTTCTGCGAAAGACTTTGACAGTCACGAGCATATTTCATTTTTTTGCGATCCGAAAACGGGTCTGAAAACCATCATCGCCATTCATAACACCAAACGCGGCCCTGCCCTGGGCGGTTGCCGCATGTGGCCATACGCCACCGAAGAAGAAGCCATCACCGATGCATTGCGTTTGTCCAAGGGCATGACGTACAAAGCCGCCATGGCAGACCTGCCGCTGGGCGGCGGTAAATCGGTTATCATCGGAGATTCCAGCAAAGATAAAAGCCCGGAATTATTTGAAAAAATGGGCGAGTGCGTTCAATCTCTGAACGGCCAATATATTATCGCCGAAGATGTCGGCATCACCACTGACGATGTCGCGCATATGGCCAAGAAAACCAAATATGCCGTGGGACTTGCGAAAAAATCGGGCGATCCATCGCCGGTTACCGCTTATGGCGTGTACAAAGGATTAAAAGCCGCGATGCGTACACGGCTTGGCCATGAAAATGTACGCGATGTGAAATTCGCATTACAAGGCGTCGGCCATGTCGGCATGGAAATCCTGAAACTGCTGTTCGAAGACGGCCTGCTGGCCCGCAACGGCCAACAAGTATACATCTGCGACATCAATGAATCCTATGTAAAAAAAGCCGTCGATAATTACGGCGTTATTCCGGTATCGACCGATAAAATTTACGATCAAACAGTCGACATCTTTGTTCCGTGTGCCCTAGGCGCGATTATCAATGATCGTACCATTCCCCGCATCAAAGCATCTATCGTCGCCGGTTGCGCCAATAACCAATTGGCCGAAGACCGCCATGGAATCGCGTTACGGGAAAGAAACATTCTATACGCGCCGGATTATGTTATTAACGCCGGCGGGTTAATCAACGTGTATCACGAAATGCACGATCAACCGCATTACAACCGCCAAAAGGCGCTGGATCATGTGCTGGGCATTTACGATACTTTACAAGAAGTGTTCGAAATGTCGATGAAGCAATCTTTGCCGACCAACCAAGCCGCCGATATGATTGCCGAAAAACGGTTCAAACAGCCACCATCCGGCGGCGGTTTAGCGGCAGCCTAACAACTTTCAGAATAAAAAAAGCCCGCGAAATGCGGGCTCTTTTTGTATTTCCGGGTTTTCTATTTCTGATCCGCGGTTTTCATATGCATGCGGGTGAAATTTTCAAGGCCGATCAATTTGATTTGCATCAGCATGGTTTCAATATGATCGACATGGCCTTCTTCTTCGTGCAATAATTCTTCGAACAATTCCGAAGACACATAATCGCCAATGTCTTCACAATATTGCGCCGATTTACGGTACATATGCACGGCCTGTAATTCCAATTTCAAATCGTTTTCTAAAATTTCCTTGACGTTTTTACCGATCAATAATTTATCGAACTCGCCCACATTCGGTGTACCTTCCAAGAATAAAATACGCGCGATCAATTTGTCGACATGGCCGCGTTCATCTACGATTTCTGCCGCTTCAAAATCGGCCAGTTTCGCGACGCCCCAATTACGCAATAAATGCGAGTGCATTAAATATTGTTGAATCGCGGTGATCTCCGATTTCAACGCCTGGTTTAACAACGCCAATACTTTTTTATCGCCTTTCATGAAATCCTCCGTAATTGATTTGTTAAAACATAAACCTCTTGCCGCCAATGTCAATCATTGGCGATTTTTTCCTCGCTTAAATTCAAAAGCGTCGCATTGCCGCCAGAAGCCGTTAGATCCACAGTCACGGTTTTTTCAAAGGCAAAACGGTGCAAATAATGCGGCCCGCCCGCTTTTGGCCCGGTACCAGAAAGCCCCATACCACCGAATGGCTGGCTGCCCACGACCGCGCCGATCATGTTGCGATTGACGTAAACATTGCCCGCCTGTACGCGCGATGTGATGAAATCCAAAGTTTCTTGAATACGGCTGTGTACGCCGAATGTCAGGCCGAAACCGGTATGATTAATATCATCGCAAATCTTGGCCAAATCTTCGGCTTTGTACCGGATCAAATGCAGGAACGGCCCGAAATATTCGCGGTCCAGTTGGCCGATCGAATCCAGTTTCACTACCGTCGGGGCAAAGAAGCTGCCCTTTTTGCAATCGGCGGGCAATTCGGCGGTAAATAACACACGTCCCTGTTGTTGAAATTGATCGCGGTGGGCGCGTAAATTGTCGCAAGCGTCCTTGTCGATTTGCGGGCCGATATCGGTATTGATATTGGCCGGATCGCCAATCGTCAATTCCTTGGACGCGCCAATTAACATATTCAAAATTTTATCATAAGTATCGTCTTGCAAATATAAAACGCGCAAGGCGGAGCAACGTTGCCCGGCCGATTGGAACGATGACGTAATCACATCGTTGACCACTTGTTCCGGCAATGCGGAAGAATCGACGATCATCGCGTTCTGCCCGCCAGTTTCGGCGATAAACGGCACAATCGCGCCATTGCTACGTTCCGATAAAGACCGGTTGATCAATCGCGCCGTGTCGGTACCGCCGGTAAAGGCGACACCATCGACCATCGCGCTTCCGGTCAGGGCCGCGCCAATAGTTTCGCCAGGACCCGGAATTAAATGCAATACATCCGCCGGGATTCCCGATTGGTGCAGCAATTCGACCGCCAATGCGGCGATTAATGGCGTTTGTTCGGCCGGTTTTGCGATCACGCAATTGCCTGCAACCAACGCCGCCGTCACTTGGCCCAAGAAAATCGCCAGCGGAAAATTCCACGGGCTGATGCAAACGAATACGCCACGTCCATGCAAGGACAATTGATTCGATTCACCCGTCGGGCCCAATAATGGGCGCGGCGTGAATTCACGTTTGGCATTGGCCGAATAATAATAACAAAAATCAATCGCCTCGCGTACTTCGCCCAACGCATCGCTCCAGGTCTTGCCGCCCTCGGCGATCAGCAGCGTCATAAATTTATCGCGGTTTTGTTCCAATTTCCGCGCCATGGTTTCCAGGCAAGCGGCGCGTTTTTCCACCGGCGTACCGCCCCAAGACGCGGCAACGCGCTTGGCCGCTTGTAACGCCTGGCGCACGTGATCCAACGACGCGTTGGAACAATATCCGACGATATCGTCGTTATTGGCCGGATTGGCAATTGGCGAGGATGGCGAGGTCAATAATTTTTGCCCGGATACGATTGGCCCCGCGTAATATTTCTCGGCGCGGAATTTTTGCATCGCGGCTTGAAATTGTGTGACGTTTTGCGGATTGCTTAGATCGAGTCCCATGGAATTCTCCCGCTCGGGTTGCAATAAATCTTTTGGTAATGGAATGCGTGGATGTTTCTTGACCGGTAGCGATTCGACATACGTCACCGGATCGCGCGCCAAATCCTGTGGCGCGACCGATTTATCGACGATGTTATAAACGAACGATGTATTCGCGCCATTTTCCAGCAAACGCCGAACCAAATACGCCAATAAATCTTCGTGGCTGCCGACTGGCGCATAGACGCGGCAATTTTTCTGGTAATTTGGCCCGCAAATTTCGGCATATAATTCATCGGCCATGCCATGCAAACGCTGAAATTCAAAATCGCGCTTGCCCGCCAATTCCATGATTGCGGAAACGGTATAGGCGTTGTGCGTGCCAAATTGCGGGTAAAATACACAATCGCCATGGCCCAGAATTTTCCGCGCGCAAGCAAGGTAAGACATATCGGTCGTCGCCTTGCGGGTGAATACTTCGTATCCCGGCAATCCGCGTTCCTGGCTGCGTTTGATTTCGGCATCCCAATAAGCGCCCTTGACCAAACGCAACATCATCAACCGGTCATTGCGCCGCGATAAATCCGCCAGCCAATCGATTGCCGCATTCGCGCGTTTGGAATAGGCTTGCAACGCTAGGCCGAATCCATACCAACCCTGCAATTCGCGGCTGGAAAAAGCGCGTTCGATCACATCGAACGATAAATCCAATCGTTCCGATTCTTCGGCATCGATGCATAAATTGATATTGTGGCGTTTGGCCGATGCGCAAAGTTCGACCAATTTTTCGGTCATTTCGCGCAATATCCGGGTGCGGTGCGCGAATTCATACCGCGGATGCAAGGCCGATAATTTCACCGAAATTCCGGGACCTGCAATCGGCCCGCGCCCTTTGGCGGCTGCGCCAACCGCCTCGATCCCACGCCGGTACGCATCGAAATACCGTTCGGCATCTGCCATGGTTTTCGCGGCCTCGCCCAGCATATCGTACGAATACCGGTACATTCTGTTTTCGCCGATTTCGGCACGGTGCAATGCCTCCGCAATGGTTTCGCCCATTACGAATTGCTGGCCCATCACTTGCATAACTTGTTCGACCGCCGCGCGAATAACCGGCTCGCCCAATCGCGCCACCGCATGACCCAATGCCGAGATCATTGGCGCTGTTGTTTTGCGCAAATTGACGACACGCCCGGTTAGCAACAAACCCCAGCTGGACGCATTGACGAAGAACGATTCGCTTTTCCCGGTATAAGAACCCCAATCGCCGCTGCCGATTTTATCGCGGATCAATTTGTCGCGGGTTTTGGCATCGGGAATACGCAACAACGCCTCGGCCAGGCACATTAACGCAATGCCTTCGCCGGTCGATAATTGATAGGTTTGCAGAAATGCGCCAAGCCCGGTGCGTTCGGATGATTTTTGCCGCACCACTTGGATCAAATCGACGGTGCGGGATTGTATTCGGCTTAAACTGTCGGCATCGAATTTGGCTTGCGGCAATAATTCGCGCACCACCAATTCTTCGTCCGCGCGATAATAACCGAGCATCTTTTGGCGCAACGGATCGTTAAAGATCGAATCGTAATTCTCAATCTTGTTGGATGCGGCCATGCGGCATTACTCGCGGAATTATTTCAACAGAAGAATCAAAAAGGCGGTGCCGAGAATGGCAATGCCCATCGCCTGCAACGGCTTTTCCTGGATGTAATCGATCAGTTTTTGTTTCCAGGTATCGATTGCCGCATCGCTGAAAATGCTGGCGGGCGCATGGCGCGGTTGATCCATATCGAGTTCCAGATCTTCTACCCGCTTGTTTAGCGCTTGTAATTTTTGTTCAACGGAATTGAGACGGTCGGTGACGTTTAGATCGGTCATGAGATACCCCTTGGCAATATGGGCGCATTTAAGCCGATAAGACCCTAAAAAACAATTGTTTTTTAGTGCGATGCAATGTCGCAATCGGGGGATAAGCCTATCCCAAAAGGGCTTTTTTGATGATTGCCGTTATATCGTTGGCTGCAGAAGGCATTGGCGTTACGGGTGCAAAATCGATTCGATCAGCCAATAGACACGCTTGATTCTGGGCGATTAATTGGGTTTGCAGACGTTCATGTTTTACTGGAACCATGCCCTTAGGGCTATAGATATATATAGATTTTCCGGTACTACATGCCTCGGTCATCATGCCGGTCGAATCGCCTGTAACAATGATCGCATCGACCCAGGCCAATATGCCGGCATACGGATTCTCGCCCCCCTTGTTCCAACCATAGAAATAATACGGAACCGTAATAAGGCTTGATATTTTACCGGCGATAGATACGGGCGTGCGGCGGGAGGTCGAAATCAGTAAACTGGCCTTTTGACTGTTCGCCAAACGATTGGCCTGGCGTAATAGATCGATCGCCAGATTTTCGGTCAATCCCCTGCCCTTGCTTTCCCCGCCCAGCAAAACGCCGATGCGTGGCGCGGGTAACGAGGCAAATTGATTTTGCCATTGTTGCTTGGCATCCGATAATTTTTGCGGTGACAATCGGTGCGGATTGCCGATGGTGCGAATAATATTTTTATGCGGCCGCGTAAAATCATCATGCGCGGGAATGGCCAATAAATCAAACTGATCGCAACATAATCCGGGATCCATGATTTGCGCGATTTTGGCGCGTGGCGCGCGGTATCGTTTCACCCATGCCGCCACAAAGGCCGCACGGCGCCCGGCGGAAATAATTAGATCCGGAAAAGGTTCGTTTAAAATATCCGGATTGCTTAGCGCCAAACAATTTTTAGAAAATATGCTCAATCCACATAATACGGCATTCGGCAAATTCGCCAACCAAGAATATTCCAAGTTTTTGGATATAAACGGCAATCCCAATGATTCCGCCACCGCAAGCGCCTGATTGGCCGTGCCCGGACGACTATCCAGCAATACCCATATTATGGGAGCTGCGGTCATTTCGCCGCCGCCTTGCGGATCGCGGAAATGGTGGTGCGATTAGTGATGATTTCTGGATCGGTTTGAATTTCGATTACCGCCACTTTGCCGCTTTGCCGTGCCGCCTCGAAAGCGGCAGGAAATTCTTCGGTCTTTTTCACGGTAATGCCAAACGCGCCATATGATTTAGCAAGCGCGGCGAAATCCGGATTTTTCAAATCGGTCGCGATCACCCGGCCCGGATAATATTTTTCCTGATGCATGCGGATCGTGCCATAAGTGCCGTTATTCACCACACACAAAATCGGTTTCGCACCATGTTGCAGGGCGGTTGAAATTTCCTGACCGGTCATCATGAATCCGCCATCGCCGACAAATCCCACCACGGTTTTTTGTGGATTCAATAACGAGGCCGCAATTGCCGCCGGCACGCAATATCCCATCGCGCCGTTGGCTGGCCCCAATTGGGTTGGGTATTGCCGCCATTGATAATATCGGTGCAACCAACCGGTGTAATTGCCCGCATCGTTGGCAATGATGCTGTCTTTTGGCAGGCTGGTATTTAAATATTGCATCACTTGTGTCAAATCCATTTGCGGCGCTGGATCGAATTTGGTTGGTTGCAAGGCGGCTTCATAACCCTTGCGGCATTCCGTTGCCCAGCCCTGCCATTTCTTGCTGTTCAATTTTAAATCGCGCGCGCGGGCGCAAAATTCCGCCATCGATGCAGCAATCGCCACATCCGCCCGATAAATATGATGCAACGCATCTGGGGTTGGTTGCACATGAATCAATTTTTGCTGCATTTGCGGGATACCAAAGGCGGTGAATTCGCGGCTGGTAACCTCACCAATCCGATCGCCGATCGCCAGAATCATATCGGACTGTTTCATCCGTTCGACCAACGAGGGATCCGCGCCGAAATTGATATCGCCGATATAAGACGGCGATTGGTTATCCAACAAATCCTGGCGGCGGAACGCCACCGCAGCCGGAAGATTATTGGATTCCAAAAATTTCTGTAAATCCGCAATCGCGTTTTTGTTCCATCCGCCGCCGCCCAAAATCACAAACGGTTTTTGCGCGCCGTTCAATAAATCCGCCATTTCATCCATGGATTGCGACACAGGCGCAATGGCTGGAATTGGCGCAGGCGGAGCCGCATTCACGGTTGTTTCATCCGACAATATATCTTCGGGGAGCGCGATCGCCACAGGGCCAGGCCGCCCAGTTTGCGATAATGCAAAAGCGCGGTTCATAATTTCCGGAATACGGTCCGGCGATTCAATTTGCGTTGCCCATTTTGCGAGCGCGCCGTACATGACGCGATAATCGACTTCTTGAAATCCTTCGCGTCCGGTTACTTCGCGGCCGATTTGGCCGATCAATAAAATCAGCGGGGTTTGATCTTGGAAGGCGGTGTGAATGCCGATGCTGGCGTTACAAGCACCCGGGCCGCGCGTGACAAAACAAATCCCCGGCTTGCCGGTCAGTTTGCCATAAGCCTCCGCCATAAAGGCCGCGCCGGATTCATGGCGGCAAGTAATGACGGTGATTTTATCCCGCACATCATACAGCGCGTCGAGCGCGGCAATATAACTTTCGCCCGCAACGCAGAACACATGGTTTACGCCATGCTGAACCAAAGTATCGACTAAAACCTGACCGCCGGTGCGCTTAGATGTACTCATAAATATGCCCGAAGTTAAAAAATAACTTCAGGCATAAAATGGCGGAATTGCCTTTATGTCAAGGATTTAATTACATAGCATGAGCGAGTTCTATTTTTCGTCTTACCGCATGTATTACAATCGAATCAAAAGCAGGATTAGCATCTCTAATGGCTTGCAAATGCTCATGAACATCTGGTCGGTTTGCCAATAACCATTTATGCAAACCAGGGGTTAATGTTACCTCGTGAATCGCTCTTTCTGCTTCTACGACATAAGTTGGGTATTGAATACGCGGTACACCTTTATTGTAACCCAAAACTATGGCGCTAGCATCTTTATCAAGAGTAACTGCACGACCTTCTGGTGCCAAGATCAATAAATGAGTGGCGGTGATCCCATGATTAGAAACACTTACATTTCGTGTAGCCACCAAAAATTGTGGGGTTATATTTTGTATGGCGCGAATATGAGACGCGGATTTAGGCCCTACCGCAACAAAAAGATCTGCCATCCAATTCGCATAATCTGCAATTCTTCCGCGTCTTAATTTCGGAATTACATCTCTTTGCAAGACTGTAATTTGCTGGCGTGCTATATCCGGGGTGCTCACGCGCCCATAAGTTAAAGGCGGCACAGTGCCATCCGCTTTTTTACCATCTGTTGTATCGATTGGTATCGCAGCAATTAATCTTTGCAAATATACTAAATCTCCAATTCCTTCGGAATGTACAGTCATTTCTCTCTCCTGATTAAGTTTTATTTTCCTATTCAACTCGCCATTGCTTGGCTGTTTTATAAATACATAAGCATATCTTTATGTAGTTATCTATAACGGGATTTAAAAATAAAGGCAAGCGCATTTTTAACGTTGATTTTAAAAGAAAAATAGCCGGCTGAGGATCAATCGGTTATTCATCCTAATGGCTCTTGTGCTTACGCCGCACGGCTGGCACGCTGAACGGCCTCTTGAACAATTCTTCCTTGAACAGCCCGATATTGATTTAATACAAACTCCAATTTTGCGGCACATGCATTGGAAATATCGGCATATTTTGCATCTGCTGTAACCAATTGAATGGCCGCATCAATGATATCGGGCGTAACTGAAACCTTCCCCTTTAGAATACCGTCTCCTAATTTCGCGTCATTGATATTGTAAGGCCTGCAATCTTTTCCAAGAACATGCTGATGCGGCGGCAAATCAAAAAATACATTGCGGGAATTGGCGTCAATTGTAACAGTGGCAACTTGGGCAGTGTCCTTTAAAGTTTTGCCTTGCGCCGCCACTGCACCGGCTCTTTTTTTAGCTTCCCAAAGCCACGCATCTAATATTACCTGAGCGACACGCCCAGCAAGCACGGGACTTACTCCGGAAAGGGCAATGTCAAAATTTATTTTAGCACCTGCATTGCCCAGGAACGTACCATCAAACGGCCCTCGGTGATCACCTTTATAACCAGTATACATTTTCTCTCCCCCTAGCAATTGGATTTAACATAACTATATAAATATATGTTTATATAGTTATGTCAATGGAAAAACCGTCAAGTTACAGTAAATTTTAAAATCATTGATTTTAATAGAAAATATTCTATCTTATTCCCATGAAACCAAAAGTCTTGATCATTGGCGGGGGAATTTGCGGCCTGGGTATCGGCTGGTACCTCGCTCGTGCGGGATATTCGACGACGATTTTTGAACGCGATATGGTGGGTCGCGGCGCATCGTGGGCGGCGGGCGGAATGTTGCCGCCGGAAATTGAAACCGAACCCACGGAAAAAAAATTATACGCTCTATCCGCCGAATCGTTGAATCTTTGGCCGGAATTTGCGGCACAATTGGAATCGGAATCGGGCGAGAAAATTCATTTGCAAAAAAATGGATCGATGATGGTCGCACGCGATGCGGACGATATCGAACGATTGAAATTCTTATGCAAGGTACAACAAGATTACGGATTGAAACCGGAATTTTTATCGGGATATGACGCGCGGAAATTGGAACCACATTTGGCCCCGCAAATCGTTGCGGCAATTCATCATCCGAATGACGCGCATGTCGATAACCGCGCGTGCCTGGCCGCTTTGCAAAAAGCCTTTGTTAAAAACGGCGGAATCATTCACGAACACGCGTCGGTCGATGCCATTATCGTACAGCAAAATCGGATTGCCGGCGTGCGCGTGAGTGGCCAGGACATCACATCGGATATCGTTATCAACGCCGCCGGCGCGTGGGCCGGGGAAATCGGCGGGATGCCGGAAAATGCAATCCCGCCTGTGCGCCCGGTAAAAGGCCAGATGATCGCCATCGACACCAGCAAAACAAAACTGATCGATAAATTGGTGTGGAGCCCGGATGTTTATTTAATCCCGCAACCTGGCCGGTTATTAATCGGCACCAGTGTCGAGGAAATGGGATTCAACACCGATTTGACCGCCGGCGTGCAAATGGATTTATTGACCGAGGCGTATCGCATTCTGCCCGGTATCTATGATTTACCAATTCTGGAATCCTGGGCCGGATTACGCCCGACCAGCCGCGACGATGCGCCGATTCTGGGCCCTACCGAGATAGAGGGTTTGATTCTAGCCACCGGACACCATCGCAACGGCATTTTATTGGCCCCTTTGACCGCGCAGGCGATATTTTCTTTTATTGATCGCGCAGCCCTGCCCGATTCGATTCAAGACTTTACTATCGCCCGCTTTGCGGCGTAAAATATCGCCCATGACCAAATTGAAAATCATCGTCAATGGCGAAACCCGCGAATATGCGCCGGATTCTTTATTGTCTTATCTGCGCGCAAAAAATATTACGCCGGATACTGGCGGTGTGGCAGTTGCGGTAAATAACAGCATCATTCCGCGCAGCCAATGGGCCAATTTCGTGCCCAAGGCCGACGATACCATCGAAATCATCACTGCCGTCAGCGGAGGTTAAACTAAGTGTCATCCTGAGCCGAAGGCGAAGGATCTGGATGATACAAACGTCTTTGCCGAACGAGATCCTTCGCCTTCGGCTCAGGATGACAATAAAAGAAAGAAAGCTGATGAATAAAGACCAACTAACCATCGCCGGAAAATATTTTACCTCGCGCCTGTTGATGGGCACCGCGCTTTATCCCAACCAACAAACATTATTCGATGCATTGAATGCCAGCGGATGTGAAATTGCCACCGTTGCGATCCGCCGGGTCAGCGTTGAAAACAGCCGTGAAAATTTATATCAGCAATTAAAAACTAAATATCATATCCTACCCAACACCGCCGGATGTTATACCGCGCGCGATGCGGTTTTGACCGCGCAATTGGCGCGCGAGGCGTTGCAAACCAATTGGATTAAACTGGAAGTCATCGGCGACGATGACACGTTATTGCCCGATGTCGAACATTTATTGTCCGCCGCATCGGAATTGGTCAAAGACGGATTTACGGTTTTGCCCTATTGCAATGACGATCCTATCACTTGCCAAAAATTAGAAGATATGGGATGCGCCGCGGTGATGCCGCTCGCCGCGCCGATTGGATCGGGCGCCGGAATCCGCAATCCATATAATTTGGAAATTATTCGCGCGCGGATTTCTATTCCTTTGATCGTCGATGCCGGTATCGGCACCGCATCGGATGCGGCGCTGGCGATGGAATTGGGATGCGACGGTATTTTATTGAATTCCGCCGTAGCCCGCGCCAAAAACCCGGCACAAATGGCAAAGGCGATGAGAATGGCGATTGAATCTGGCCATCTAGCGGCGCAGGCCGGACGCATACCAAAACGTCTTTATGGCGAACCATCCAGCCCGATGACTGGCCGGATTGGAAAATCCAAAGCATCTTAATTATATTAACGGCTTCTTGCTGTCGCACGATGTGGCGGACTGGATCCGGATAATGGATGGCCACCTTTCGATATTACAACATGGATTTTCGGCAACAAAGGAACAATATCCTTTGCTGGTTCTTTGCCACTTCCCAATATCATATTCCTAAACATATTTTCGACCATCTCTGCTTCTACTTCCAATGGTTGAAATTGATATGCGGAATCGTCGCCAATTATTAGTCCGGGATAAATATAATTCTTATGATTTATGCCCATCAATCTATTTAACGAACCCTTGGGCCTAAATTGTGCTGGCCGAACTGGGCGCGCCCCTAAAAAATGGTGTGCCTGAAAACCATGCACGGCTTCATGCACCGCATAGCCAATAATATCGGGATCTTCTAACAGAAAGCGATTCACATAAGCAAAGTTAGTTGCTGCCCAATAATCTGCCGATTCTTCCATATATTTCGTTACACCCAATGCGGCAGGTTCGATGCCATAAACCGCGCCACAGCATTTCAATACGGTACGTAAAACACCCAACCGGGCATCATCCGTTAAAGATTCCCACGCACGATGTTTTTCCTGGATCCAATCCGCGAATAAAACCTTGGCGGAACCTTCGGTTACAGGCAATCGCGCCAATTGCTGCATTTTAGTTTTATGATAGGCCGCGCGAGAAGCTGGAGTGATTTTCGATTGCTCATAGACATTCTTCAGCATAGTCGCGAAACCAGGCGTCATCAAAATACTGCCCTGATCAACTACATAATCTGTGGGGGAATGAAACGCCGTCCCAACCCGAAGCAGATAATCAAAATCATCCAACAACGTTTGCTGACGTCTTGCCTTGCCTTTTTGCTTTTTTACTCTGGCATTTAACGCTTGATCGCTTTGGCCGCAGCTGGCATCCAAATCCAATTTATAGGCCAATAGATACAAAGTATCCAGTTTGGGTTCAACAATGACTTTGGGGGTGAGTGTGCCCTGACCTTGAATTTCCCTGGGTGTCAATTTGCGCCGCTGGTCGTCCACTTTCGCAGTACGTGGAAATTTTACAAAATTCTCATAACTGCATTTGGAAAGAAACCCGGCTAAATACCGGCGCAGATTAGAATCATATTCGGATTCCGCCATGTTAAAATCCGGATCCGAAGATACCTGTATTGTGTCCATCAAGCGCAATATAGGGTTTGGTTTGTCAGAACGATTCCTTTTGACACTGATATCCAACATGTCATCGACTATTCCAAGGAATTTCTTCCGTGATTTTGCATCCATACCGCTGGGATCGCATTGCAAAGCTTTGAATAACAAACCGTCCAGGTATGATGCGGGGAACATATTCCAAGACAATCCGCAAAAATCCATAATTTCTTGCAGCTCGTTAAATGCTTCCGGTTTATTTGCATACGCCGCCCGCCATATACAATCATTGACTGGGAAATCATAACATCCGCGCAAGCGCTCTTGGATCGGAGCGGGATCGATCCAATCGTCGCCTGAAGAATCAATCAATATGTTTCTGGCTATATCGAGAAAACCAGCTAAGAACTCAAACTGCCAATTTCGGACAGCCTGCGGGCTATGAACCATTGTTTTTATCATGGCGCCGATGGGGGTGGGCAAATCCGTCCGATTGCCCAAACGATAAAGCAGCAAAATATCCTCCGGGGTCAAACAACACCCCAGTAAGTTGGTTTCCAGCCGCTTATAGGAATTTTCATCCGTCATAGGTTAATTTGCCCATCTATACAATTATATGTATCTTTAAAGAAGATATATCATATCTACATGACTTATCATAGCCTTTCATTCCGAGGCAAAACAGAAATTATATAATAATATCAAATATTTATAAGAAGAAGAGAAATATGTCCTTCTATTCCTTGGTTAATTTTAAAACCGGAATAGATCTATTAACGAAATTCTCATCCTTTTGTCATAAAATCTTTTTGCAGTGCAAAAGAATTGGCGTAATATTTTTAATCCAGTTTTTTCCTCTGTTTGTCCTCTGATTTTCTAAATTATTTCTGTTGTAAAGGATTTTGTCATGACCCCGCCAGCCTCCTCCGCCGCCGAGAAGAAAGCCGATCCTGCGAATAAACAAACCGCAACCTTGCACGATCCGATTAGCGGCAAAGATTTCAATCTGCCGATAATGCATGGCACCGTTGGCCCCAGCGTGGTCGATGTCCGTAAATTTTATGCGGAATCCGGTCATTTCACTTATGATCCAAGCTATTCTTCGACCGCCTCATGCGAATCGAAAATCACTTTCATCGACGGCGACCAAGGCGTGTTGTTACATCGCGGTTATCCGATCGATGAACTGGCGGAAAAAAGCACCTTTTTAGAAGTTGCGTATTTGTTGTTGCATGGCGAATTGCCAAACAAAAAAGAATATGACGATTTCAATTTTTCGATCACCCACCACACCATGGTGCATGAACAATTGCAATTATTCTATCGCGGCTTCCGCCGCGATGCGCACCCGATGGCCGTTATGTGCGGCGTTGTCGGCGCGTTATCCGCATTCTATCATGATTCGTTGGATATTCGCGACGAACAGCAACGTGAAATCGCATCGCACCGTTTGATTGCGAAAATGCCAACCCTGGCCGCGATGACCTACAAATACGCTGTCGGCCAGCCATTCGTATATCCGCGCAACGATTTGGATTATTCCAGCAATTTCTTGCGCATGTGCTTTGCCGTTCCGGCCGAAGAATACAAGGTCAATCCGATCCTGGCAAAAGCCATGGACCGCATTTTGATCCTGCATGCCGATCACGAACAAAACGCATCCACATCGACCGTGCGTAACGCCGGATCGTCGGGCGCGAATCCGTTTGCCTGTATCGCGGCCGGTATCGCATCCTTATGGGGCCCTGCCCATGGCGGTGCCAACGAAGCGGTGCTGGATATGCTCGCCCAAATCGGCAGCAAGGATAAAGTCGCCGATTACGTTAAACGCGTCAAAAACAAGGAAGACGGCATTCGTCTGATGGGCTTTGGACACCGGGTTTACAAAAACCATGACCCAAGAGCCACCGTGATGCGTAAAACCTGTCACGAAGTATTGGGCGAACTGGGTATTAAGGACCCATTGCTGGATTTGGCCATGGAACTCGAAAGAATCGCGTTACAGGACGACTATTTCGTTTCGAAAAAATTGTACCCCAACGTCGATTTCTATTCTGGTATTATATTAAAAGCGATGAATTTCCCGGTAAGCTTGTTTACCGTTCTATTCGCCTTGGCCCGTACTTCGGGCTGGATCGCGCAATGGAAAGAAATGATCGAAGATCCGGAATTCCGCATTTCCCGTCCACGCCAGTTATATACCGGCGCGACCAAACGGGCATTTGTGCCGATGGATAAAAGATAAGGGCTATTCGGGTTTAGGATGATTTTTTCTATCCTAAACCCTTAAAAACCCAGTTGTATTAATGATTTATTGACCATTTTCACGGTAAACTAAAAAAAGCTAGGTAAGCAAAGGGTTTATGAGATGAGCAACGTTACACCCCTCCCACGGGCCAAAAAATCTTGGAAAAGCAACTATCTTCCGCGCGTAGAGCGGGAAGCAGCGACCAAAGCCATCCGCCGCCTTTGCCACCGTCCATCCAACGACAATCAAGCCACCTTGGCGCAAGTTTTAAGAACCAGCCTGATCCGGTATCAAGCCGCGTTCACGATGGGCTTTATCACCATCGCCACGATCATCATCACCGCCGCGCAGGCGCTCAGCTAATCCATCAGGATTTTATATAGGACAATATAGTTGCGGCCGCCGCATCGGACGATGTCGGGCCGTGCGCCGCTTGCAATAACTGTAACGCTTCTTGCCCAGATTTTATTTGTGCCGTGCGGGCCGGTTCATTCTGGATCAATCCATCAATCGCGCCGGTCAAATTTTCGACTGTGGCTTGTTCCTGGAAAAACTCCGGGATTGCCGGGCGATTCAATAAAATATTGGTCAGGGTAAAATATTGCAATTTCACCAACCGGCGCGCGATAAAGGCTGACAGCGCGTTCACCTTGTACGCAATTACCATGGGCAATTTCACCTTGGCCAGTTCCAACGATACAGTGCCGGACGCCGCGAGCGCCACGGTGCTGGCCGCAAAAATATCTTTTTTAATTGCATGATCGGCAGTGACGATGATATCCGCATCCGTCATGCCGCGCACGGTGTCCAATAAATGCGGCACGGTTGGAATTACCGCGCGCATATTTGGATGGCTCGATTTTAATACGTGGAAACATTGCAGGAATAAAGGCAATAACCGCGTTACTTCGCCGCGCCTGCTGCCGGGTAAAAGGCATAAAATTGGCGATTGGGCATCGATATTATGCGCCGCGCGGAATTGCGCGCCACGGCCATTGCCCAAATCCGAATCCACCACCGGATGGCCGATAAAACTGGCCGCCAAGCCTTCGCGTTGAAAATATGGCGGCTCGCATGGAAACAGACACAATAAATGATCGAATAATTGCGCCATGGTTTTGGCGCGGCCCGGTCGCCAGGCCCAGACAGACGGGGCGACATAATGAATCAATGGAATCTTGCCGCGCCCCAATTTCTTGGCGACCCGCTTGTTAAATCCTGGCGCGTCGATAGTAACAACCACATCCGGTTGCCACTCGCGAATCGCGCGCACCGTTTCATTGATACGGCGTAACACGCGCGGGATGTGCGGAATCAATTCGGCAAATCCCATCACCGCGATTTCGGACATCGGAAAAATACTGTGTAAACCTTGCGCGGTCATCAAATCACCGCCAACGCCGCGAAATTCGATTTTGCCATCATGCCGCGCGCGCAAAGATTGCATCAATCCCGCGCCCAACACATCGCCGGACATTTCACCGGCTATGATAAATATTTTTAATTTCCCGGCATTCATGCCAAATCGTCCGGCTGAAAGCCGTACAAGAAAATCCCCGCCTTGTCGGCTTTGGTTTTGCTAAGATCATGTTCTAATATTAAGGTTCCATTGGCCTCGACCGCGATACCGGAAAATCCGGCCGCCGCCGCGTTATCGACCGTGATGGGGCCGATGGCGGGTAAATCCGCCCGGCTTTCCTGGCCGATTTTACGCATTTTCACCAGCACCGCGCCATCGCCGGGGCGTTGCAATCCCTGGCAACGTTTAATCAAATCGTCGGTGCCTTCCGCCGCCTCGATGCCAAGCACCATGCCGCCCTGCACCACGACCGCCTGGCCGACATCCATTTTCGAAAGGCTGCGCAAAACTTCGATGCCTTTTTTAATATCGTCTTTGGCGGCATCGCTTGGCGCGGTTTTACCCAACGCACCCTTGCCGGTAATCATTTGTGGCAAAATATCTTCGATGCCGATGACTTTGAATCCTTCGGATTCCAATTCTTTGATCACCGCCTTGAACAATCCATCATCACCCAACCGCCAGCCGATTTTAGCGAGAATTTTGGTGGCGCGCCAATCAGGCGTAAGGCTGGATAATGGCGGGCGTTTCATTGCCCCAACCAAAATCAATTCACTAACGCCTTCGCGTTTCAAGGTGGTGATGATATCGTTGGCCGCGCCCAATCGCGCCCATTTATGCGGCACGCCGATAATCAATTCGGGATCGGTTTGTCCTTCGAACGCCAATACAAAATATGGGCGCAACGTATCGTTGCAGGCTTGCATTACCGCTTTTGGCAGTGAACCGCGACCGGCGAGAATTCCCAGTTTTGATGTAACGGCTGGCATCGATATACTTTCTATTCGCCGCCGGATTTCGGCTGGCAAATGGCGCGGTTGGAATCCTTGCGGATGAATTCGATAATATCGCGGATGGCCTTGTGGTCTTTGAATAATTCGGCGACGTCTTCGATCCGTTCGGCCAAGGTGCCTTCTTCGGCAAATAACAAACGATAAGCATTGCGCAGCGAATGGATATCATCGCGTTCAAATCCGCGGCGTTTCAATCCAACCAGATTCAATCCGGCCAAATGCGCCCGTTCGCCCGCAACCAAGCCATATGGAATGACATCGTTTTCAACGCCAGACATGCCGCCGATCATCGCATGCGCGCCAATGCGCACGAATTGATGCACGGCGGATAACCCGCCCAAAATTGCGAAATCGCCAACCTGCACATGGCCCGCCAGTGTTGCGTTGTTGGCCAAAATGACATTGTTGCCAACTTTGCAATCATGCGCCACGTGCGACCCAACCATGAATAAACAATTATCGCCAACACTGGTCATCAACCCGCCGCCTTCGGTGCCGGGATTCATGGTGACATGTTCGCGAATCACATTGTTTTTACCGATAATCAATTGCGATTTTTCGCCTTTAAATTTCAAATCTTGCGGCGGATGACCGATAGAGGCGAATGGATATATGGTTGTGCCCGCGCCGATTTTGGTATTGCCTGCCACTACCACATGCGATGCAAGGCGGACATTATCTTCGATGACAACATCCGCGCCGATAACGCAGAATGGCCCCAACTGGGCCGATGCAGCGATTTTCGCGCCCGGTTCCACAATAACAGTTGGGTGAATATTGCTGCCAACGGTGATATCTGATTTAATTTGCGGATGCGCCATCGGGTTATTCCTTGCGGTCCAAAATCATCGCCGAATACGTCGCCTCGGCCACCAATTGGTCGCCGACTTTGGCTTCGGCGCTGAATTTCCAGATATTGCCGCGGCTGCGTTCTTTTTTCACATGCAGCATCAATTGATCGCCAGGGCCGACCGGTTTGCGGAATCGCGCTTCATCGATGGTCATGAAATAAACCAATTTACCTTCGGATTCCGGGCCCATGGTACGTACCACCAAAATACCGGCGGCCTGGGCCATAGCTTCGATGATCAAAACGCCGGGCATAACTGGATGGCCTGGAAAATGGCCTTGGAAATAAGGTTCGTTGATCGTTACGTTTTTAATGCCGGTGCAACCAACATCGGGCACCACATCGATCACGCGGTCGATCATTAAAAATGGATAACGATGCGGGATCATACGCGTAATTTGCGCGTATTCGATCACTTCGGATTTGGTGGAGTTTTTCATTTTCAAAATATTCGATTCGCTAGACATAATAACCTCTATATACAACCTCTTTGGCGGATTGTCTCCTATCCTTAATCTGCTGTTTTCTTATGTTTGGTCAATAGGGTCAAACTGGCGGTTTGGCGGTGCCATTGTTTGATTGGCACGGCTGGAATGCCGCCCACTGCCTCGCCAGGGCTGATATCGCGCATGACGCCGGCCTTGGCCGCGACTTTTGCGCCCTTGCCAATGCGTACATGCCCAGCAATGCCAGCCTGGCCGCCCAATTGCACATAGTCCGATAAAACCGTGCTGCCGGATATGCCGACCTGGCTCACGATTACGCAACCGCGGCCGGTGCGAACATTATGCCCGATCTGCACCAGATTATCGATCATGGTGCCGGTACCGATAACCGTATCGCCCAACGCGCCGCGATCAATCGCGCTGTTGGCGCCGACTTCGACATCGTCTTCGATAATGACGCGGCCCAATTGCGGCACCTTGACCGGTACAAGCGCATCCGGCGCGAAACCGAATCCTGGCTGGCCAACGCGTACGCCAGGATAAATCACCACGCGGTTGCCGACCATACAATGGCTTAAGGTTACATTCGACATGATCTGGCAATCCGTACCGACCGTAACGTTATTTTTAATGACTACATTTTCTTCGATCAATGTGCCCGCGCCGATTTCAACCCCAGCGCCGATTACAACGCCCGCGCTGATATGGCAAGGCGATCCGATTTTCGCGGTGGGATCGACAATCGCCGATGGATGACAATAAGATGTTTCAACCAATTCGCGCGGATAAAAAGCCTGCGCGATTCTGGCATAAGTTTTATATGGATTATTGGAAATCAATAATTCCATGCCCTTTGGCCCGCGCCCGACAAATTCCGGCGAGACCACGCAAGCACCGGCATTGGATTCCAAAAACAAACTTTGATATTTACGGTTATCGAAAAAACTGACCTGTTCCGGTCCGGCATCTTGCAATGTCGAGACATCCAAAAACTGCCGGTCCATATGGGCTTCGGGCAGCAATTGCGCCTGCCCGAGCCTTGCTAGATCCGCAAGAGTAAAAGGGCCGACGTTACGATGAAAACGGGAGTCAGCCATGGATCTTAGTTGGTTTTCGGTTTCTCGGCGGGTTTAGCCGATCCAAGCGATACCGGAATCGCGGTCACTTGCGCATCCAGATTCGCAATCACGTCCTTGGTGATATCCGCGGTGCGTTGCGCCAAAAATACCTGGCTGCGGGTCAATACCAAGGTCACGCCTTTATCTTCGGCGATTTTGCCGACGATCTGGAAAATCTTGCCTTGCAATTCCTGCGTGGCTTTGCCCATGGCGCTTTCCAGTTGCTTGCGTTTATCTTGCGCGGAACGTTGTGCGGTAGCGACGCTTTTTTCAAATTCGCGGCGTTTTTTGGTGAATTCGTCCGCCGAAATCGAAGCGCGCTGTTTGCTTAGTTCCTGGTCCTGCCCGCGCAGTTTTTCTTCCTGCTTGGTGAATTCGTCTTGAAAACTTTTACGCATTTTATCCAATTGGTCCTGGATATTTTTTCCAGCTTTGGAATCTTTTAATACGGCTTGCAAATCAACCACCGCGATTTTCAACGGTTTTTCAGACGACGTAGACGGTTCGGTCGCGCCCGCCATGACGGGGGACAACAAAAATACTGCCAACAACAAAACGATTATTTTTTTCATTTTTAAAACCTCGTGCCAAATGTAAATCTAAATGCTTCTGTTTTATCTTCGGGTTCATCCGCAACCGGAGCGGCCAGGTCGACCCGGATCGGACCGAATGGCGACCGCCACGAAATCCCAAATCCAACCGAAGCCCGCAAACTGCCCGAATCCGAGATTCCAGCGCCGGATTCATCCACGCCGGTTAAAGTACCGAAATCGGAAAATACCGCGCCTAAAACCCCAAGCTCTTCCGGTAAACCTAGGGGGAATTTCAACTCCACCGTTCCGGTGGCGTATCTGTTACCGCCAAGGGCGTCGCGGGTAGCCAAGTCGCGCGGACCAATCCCAGAGGATTCAAAACCGCGTAAATTGCCGCCGCCGACGAAAAACCGGTCGGTAATACGGATATCCCGGCCAATTTTGGCAATATAGCCTGCTTCGCCGCTGATTCCAAGTATCCAGTTTTCGGCAATTGGCGTGTAATATCCAGCGCCAAATTCAGGCCGAATATAGCGGGAATCGCCCCCCAAACCGGCTAAATCGGCCCCAAAACGCAAATAATAGCCATTGGACGGGTCTTGGCGGTTATCCAGCTTGTCATAATATAGGGTCTGGCTGATGGACGATGTTGTATTCACGCCTTTTTGCTGTTGAATATAAATCGAGGCGTCAGAATCAATATTGCGCACTTCCACCCGTTTAGCGCCGTATTTCCATTCCTGGGTCAAGGCTTCGTTAATATTATATTTGAACCGTAACGCGCCACCGGAACGGGTTTCATCGTACGAACTTTGCCGTTGGTTTTCGCGGGTGATGTGGAACAAATCCACGCCAGCCGATAAGTTCCGTTCCAAGAAATAAGGTTCGGTAAATCCGATATCGAATTCGGTGCGGCGCGTGGACAAGGTGGCGGCAATTTTCAAATCCTGGCCTTTACCCAATAAATTGCGTTCGCGAAGACGGATGTCGCCCAATAATTGTTCGGATGTCGAATAACCCGCGCCGAACGAAATCTCACCGGTCGATTGTTCCGATACTTTTACATTCACTTTGGTTTTGTCCGGCGCCGAACCTTGTTCCGTAGTGATTTCGGTTTTTTCAAAATAATTTAAATTTTGTAAACGCTGTTTGGTGCGGCGGATTTTCGAGGCATTAAATGGATCGCCTTCGGCCACCTTGAATTCGCGGCGGATCACGCGGTCTTCGGTGCGCACGTTACCGCTGATATTGATCGATTCCACGAAAACCCGCTGGCCTTCGGAAATGACAAAGCGCACATCGATGGTGCGATCTTTGGTATTTTGCTGAACCACCGGATCGACATTGACAAAAGCATAACCCATGCCGCCAACTTCGGTGGTCAATTCATCGGTGGTTTTTTCAAGCGCCTTGGAATCATACCAATCGCCTTGTTCAAATTCGACATAATCATACAGCGGCTTGGCATCCAAACCCTTTAATTTCGGATCGAATGCGATGTTATTAAATTTGTACCGCTCGCCTTCGTCGATCGTGAAGGTGACATAAAAATCTTCTTGGTTGGGCGATAATTCCGCAACCGCCGAAACGACGCGGAAATCGGCATAACCTTGACGCAGATAAAAACGGCGTAACAATTCTTTGTCCGCGTTCAAACGGTCCGGATCGTAACTGTCGTCCGATCCAAAAAACCGGTACCAAGCGGTTTCGCGCGTGGCGACTTCGTTGCGCAACGTGCCATCGGAAAAGTTTTTATTGCCGATAAAGCTGATGCGGGCAATGCCGTTTTTCTTTGCTTCGTCAATTTCAAATACCAAATCCACCCGGTTTTGATTTAATGAAATAATTTTCGGCTCCACCTTTGCGGCGTAACGGCCGGAACGGCGGTAAATTTCTTGAATCCGCGTGACATCGGCCTGAACCTTGGCGCGGGTCAACACGTTGCGGGGTTTTAATTGAACTTCGCTGCGCAGCGTATCGGCATCGATTTTTTTCGCGCCCTCGAACGTGATGCGGTTGATAATCGGATTTTCTTTCACCGAGACGACCAGAATCTGCCCGGCCCGGCGCAAGCGCACATCGGCGAACAGCCCTGTATTATAAAGTGCCTTTAAACCCCGATCCAACGAGCGATCGGCAAAATTATCACCGGGTTTTAATCCTAAATAGGATTTGATGGTGACCGGGTCGATACGTTCCGTTCCTTCGACCTGAATATCGCTGATAGGATCGGCCGCCGGCGCCGCTTGGGGTGGCACCACGGGCAATTGGGACAATTGAACAAAGACAGAGTTGTTGGAACTACCGGCACTACCCGCGGTTTGCGCGAGAGCGGCAAGCGGCAAGCTTAAAAAAGCCAACAGCAAAAACAATAGCTTCGTGGGTTTGGTCAATGGTATACCCTGGTAGGATCCGGTTTTTAGCTAAAGATTTTTGCCACAAAATCAAAGAATTTGAAATAGGACAAATCGTTATAAACCGCCATAAGCATCAAACCACCGACAATAAAGACACCGATCATTGCGCTAGCGTTCATAACATACTCGGATGGGGGTTTTCCGCGCAATGCTTCGATACCATAGAATACCAAATGCCCTCCATCCAATAAGGGGATAGGGAAAAGGTTAATAAGGCCCAAATTGATCGACAACAGGGCAATTAACCCCACGATGGCCGGAAAATCGATTTGCGCCGCCTGCCCCGATAATTGCGCAATACGGAGCGGGCCGCCCAATTCCTTAGGGCTGCGGATACCGGCAATAATTTGCCCAAGCGCACGCATAGTCGCAACCGACAAATTATAAGTTTCAATCACCGCATATTTAATCGCCGGCAACAAATCGCGTTTTTCATATTCTAATTTGGTGCTCATAATTCCAAGTTGCGGCAATTGATGCACATTGCCGAACCGGTCGGTAACTTCGCGGATGCGCGGCTTGGCATTAATTTCGACATTTTTTCCGTCACGCTCTACCAATAAATGCAATGGCAATCCGGCGCTGATTTGCACGGTGCGCTGAATATCCTCAAACCGGTCGATGCCGGCACCATCAATAGAAATCACTTTATCGCCGGCCATCAATCCCGCTTCGGCGGCCGCGCTGTTTTCGGCAATAGATTCAATAACCGGCGCGGTATAAGGTTGGCCCCAAGCCATATACATGCCGGTTAGCAATATAATCGCAAAAATAAAATTCACCGCAGGTCCCGCAAACACGATCGCCGCGCGTTCGCCCACCGATTGATTGGGAAACGCAAATGGCCGGTCCGATTCCGGAATTTTTTCCATCGATGCGCGGGATGAGGCCGCATCCATATCGCCCAGCATTTTCACATATCCGCCCAGCGGAACCAGGCTGAATTTCCAGCGCGTGCCATCGCGTGCGGTGCGACCGAACAATTCCGGGCCAAAACCGATCGAGAATGTTTCCACTTTTACTTTGCACCAGCGGGCGACTTGATAATGGCCCCATTCATGCACGAACACCAATACCGTCAGCACAATCAAGAACGGGATCATGTAATTCCAAATTACATCCAGATGCGACATCCAATATTCTAACATTGATCTTCCTTTTAATGATTATGCGGTAGCAAGAGTAACGGTGGATTTAGGTTGCCATTGCCGGGATTGCAGACGGACCCAAGCATCAAACTCTATCATATCATGTAGCGTGCTTGGATTTTGCGACCATCCAGATTTGGCGGTGGCTAAATCTAGCATATCTGCCACCAAAGAGAAAATACTAATAAAATCAATATCTTGGGATAAAAACCGGTCGACCGCTATTTCATTGGCCGTATTTAGAGTCAAAGGCGCCATGCCTTTTTGTGTCATCGCCTGACGGCAAAGATTTAAGGATGGAAAACGAACCGCATCCGGCGGCAAGAAATTCAACCGCGACAATTTGCCAAGATCCAGCCGCGCATGCGCAAATTCGGCACGGCTTGGATAGAATAAGGCATACGCAATCGGCAGCCGCATATCCGGCGGACCAATTTGCGCCAATATCGAACCGTCGCGATATTCCACCATGGAATGAATGACGCCTTCGGGATGGATGATAACGTCAATCTTTTCGTTTTCGATGCCGAACAAATAATGTGCCTCGATAATTTCTAGGCCCTTGTTAAACAACGTAGCAGAGTCGACCGATATTTTTTTGCCCATGCGCCAAACCGGATGTGCAATCGCTTGGGCCGGTTTGATCGCGCGCATTTGATCGGGCGTGAAATTCAAAAACGGTCCGCCCGAGGCTGTCAGCGTAATTTTATCGATGGCGGATTTATTTTCAGCCTCTATCAATTGGAAAATAGCGCTGTGTTCGGAATCGGTTGGGATAATTTCGCAATTATTGTTTTTGGCTTCGTTCAAAAACAAATCACCCGCACACACCAGGCATTCTTTGCTGACAAACGCCAATCGTTTCGCCGCGCGCAAGGCCGCAAAGGTCGGCGCAAGACCGGCGAAACCGACAATACCAGCAACGCAAATATCGACCGGGCGCGAGGCTGCGGCCAACACGGCTTCATCCCCAACTTCGATGGCGATGCCGAGGGATTTTAATTCTTGTTCCAACACGGTTTTATTGGCCGCATTGGCGCTGACCACCAATTTGGGGCGCAATTGTTTGGCCTGCGCGATTAGCAATTCGGCATTGTTGCCCGCAACCAACGCTTCGACCTGAAAACGTCCGGGATTGGCCAGCAACACATCAACGGCTTGCTGTCCGACCGATCCGGTCGATCCAAGAATCGTGACGGTTTTAAAAGCGGATGGGAATATCATTGAGCGATACCACCAAAGCCACTAAATAGGCCGGCAAAGTTAAAACTAAACTGTCGGTGCGATCCAACAATCCGCCATGGCCTGGAATAATTTTTCCAGAATCTTTTACGCCGAAATGGCGCTTGAATTTGGATTCCAATAAATCGCTCACTTGCGACAACAACGCTAGCGCGCCGCCAAAAAATCCGATCGGCGCGGTTAGGCCACCAGGCAGAAAGTCCAAATATCCGAAATGTTGCATGGCGATTGAAAATACCGCAGCGCTTAGAATACCGACGACAAATCCTGACCAGGTTTTTCCAGGGCTGATCGATGGGGCCAATTTCGGCCCGCCAATGGTTCGCCCGCCGATATAGGCCATAGTATCGGTTACCACCACCAGCAGTAACGGGTACAAAATCACATCGAAACCGAATTCACGTAATATATATAATGCAACAATCGGCGCGATCACCCAAACAATGCCCAGCGCGCACCACCATAACCGGCCCAATGCCGCCGTGCGCGGGGAAATAATCGAATACCATTCATAGGCCATGATGAAGGCGGCGAAAGCCAGCAATACATACAATGCCAGGCCACCCATATATAAAATGTAAATCACAATTGGGAAAAGAATGATCGCAGATAACAAGCGCGTAAAAAAATTGCGGTCGAATAATCTAGCCATGCCGCACCTGACCGAATCTTCGTTCACGGCTGTGGAAATTTTCAATCGCCGAGACCAAATGTTCTTCCGAGAAATCCGGCCACAACACATCCATAAATTCGAATTCGGCATAAGCCGATTGCCACAGCAAGAAATTGCTAAGGCGTTTTTCGCCCGATGTACGGACAATCAAATCCGGATCCGGCAATTCCGCCGTATCTAGATATTGCGCAAAGGACTCATCGTCCAAATCCCACGGTACCACCGGATTGGCCGCGCCGCCGCGCGGATGATCGGTTGCTTTATCCAGCGCCATCGCCTGGAACGATTGGAATAAAATCCGCGAAATGGCGCGCAAGATTTCCTGGCGCCCGCCATAATTCAACGCAATCGTCAGATTCAGTTTATTATTCGGTGCCGTCAAGCCTTCGGCTTGTTCCATCATTTGAATAATGTCTTGCGAAAATTTGCGCCGGTCACCGATGAACCGTAATCGCACGCCGTTTTGATGCAGATGCGCGGTTTCAGCCTGTAAATACCGTTTCAACAGGCCCATCAACTCGCTCACCTCTTCGACTGGGCGCGACCAATTTTCCGAAGAAAAACCGAACATGGTTAGATATGGGATATTATGCTTGATCGCGGCTTCGACCGTACGGCGCACTGCTTCCGCCCCGCGCGCATGGCCAGCGGTGCGCGGCAAACCGCGCGCCTTTGCCCAGCGGCCATTGCCGTCCATAATAATGGCGATATGTTTCAACGTCTGCGTCATTTTCAAGAAATGGATTTCGGATTGCAAAAATCCGATTCCATCTTCCTCACACTTGCATAATTTCTTTTTCTTTGCTGGCCACCATCTCGTCGACTTTTTTGACGTGATCGTCGGTCAGTTTTTGAATTTCTTTTTCAAGGCGAGCCAAATCGTCCTGGCTGATCTTTTTATCTTTTTCCTGTTTTTTTACCGCTTCCATCCCATCCCGGCGCACGTTACGCACCGCGATCCGCGCGGATTCCGCATATTTACCCGCAAGCTTAGTCAATTCGGTGCGGCGTTCCTGGGTTAAATCCGGCAAACGCAAACGAATGGTGCTGCCTTCGCTGGATGGGTTCAGGCCCAAATTCGCTTCGGTAATCGCCTTTTCCACCGCGCCAACCAACCCTTGATCCCATACTTGCACGGTGATCAAACGCGCTTCGGGCGTATTGACGTTGCCGACTTGGGATAAAGGCATGCGGCTGCCATAGGCATCGACCATCACAGGATCCAGCAATTGCGGGCTGGCCCGGCCAGTGCGCAAACCGCCCAATTCCTTGCGGTAAGTTTCAATCGCGCTATCCATGCGCTTTTTCATATCATCGACGACTGCATTCATAATGAACCTCTTCTTCTATCTTTCTTCGATCAATGTGAATTTGCCTTTACCTTGTAACACTTCGCCCATGGCGCCATGCGTTTCAAGGTTAAAGACGATAATTGGAATTTTGTTTTCGCGGGACAAAGAAATCGCCGCCGCATCCATGACTTTTAAATCTTTGCTGAGCACTTCTAAATAAGTCAATTTATCGAACCTGGTTGCCTTCGAATCTTTTTTCGGATCGGCGGAATAAACACCGTCGACCTTGGTCGCTTTCAACAAAACATTGCAATTCATTTCCGATGCGCGCAAAGCAGCGGCAGTATCGGTGGTAAAGAATGGATTGCCAGTACCGGCCGCAAAAATTACCACGCGGCCTTTTTCCAAATGGCGTTCGGCGCGCAGACGAATATAAGGTTCGCAAACCGATGGCATGGCAATCGCAGATTGCACCCGCGTAGTTGTGCCCATTTTTTCCAGCGCGTCTTGTAACGCAAGCGCATTGATGACGGTCGCGAGCATGCCCATATAATCGGCCGAAGCGCGTTCCATCCCGGCGCTGGCGCCGGAAATGCCGCGGAAAATATTACCACCGCCAACCACCATGCATATTTGGGCGCCCATTTTATGAATTTCAGTGATTTCTTCGGCAATACGTTGAACCACGACTGGGTCCAAACCATAATCGCCGCCACCCATCAAGGCTTCACCCGACAATTTCAATAACACGCGTTTATATTGGATTTTGGTTTTCAATTTCACGGCGACATCCGGCATAATTTGTTCCCCATCTATATGCGTTTGTTTTTACAGGATTTTTCCGGCGAAATAAAGGCTAAAACCTTGGGAAAAGCCCAGTTCCGGGATAAATATAAACAATTGATACGTCTCCCCTTTTGTTATATAAGTTTCTTAATTAAATACAGGAGATCCGAATAATGAATTTTATAAATTTGGGCAGCGGGCAAAATATTGCCGTGTGCGGTATCAAGGAATTGCCGGGGTATATTGGCGCTTGCAGGCAGAAACCGGTCGTTTTATCGATTGAAAATCCTGGCGTAACACCAGCCACTGGCAAGGCTCCTAATCTTAGTGGCCAAGTTTATGCGCAAAAAGTCCAAGTTTATTTTGATATCACCGAAGAAGTCCGTGGATTTTCGCCAACGCCAAAACAAATTGACGAAGGATTGGATTTTCTGCGCGAGCATCCAGACCGCGATTTAATCGTTCATTGTGAACGCGGCGTATCGCGCAGCGCCGCCATGGCTGCGTTATATGTCGCAACCGTACTGGGTGATGGGCACGAAGATAAAGTTGTAGAGGAGTTGCACCGTATCCGCCCAACCGCAGCGCCAAATCCATTTATTGTTTTATCTGGCGGTAAAGAAGAATTGGCAAAGGCCCTGGTATTGCATGATGCAATATATGCCAATATGGGAGCTGCGCATCGATATCGGCTTGACTGGATGGCGGCAAACAAGGCGACCGTGGAACAGCATTTTGGCGGACGCATGCTTGCGCCTTTGCATGAACATCTGCGCACCCGGTGCAGAACATAAAATTACTTCAGAAAACGCGCTAACATTAATAATAAAAAACCCCGCAGAAGCGGGGTTTTTCAATATTTAAACGCTTAGGCGGTTTTCGCCATCGCGGCGACTTCGGCGGCGAAGTCTTTGACTTCTTTTTCAACGCCTTCACCCAAGGCGAAACGCAAATAACCGCTGATGGTTACCGGAGCGCCGATGTCTTTGGCGGCATTCGCCAACACTTGACTGATTTTGGTTTCGTTATCGATGACGAAAATTTGCTCTAACAAGCAAACTTCTTCGTAATATTTACGCAAACGGCCTTCGACCATTTTGCCGATAATGTCGGCTGGCTTGCCCGATGCGGCGGCTTGTTCGCTGAACACCGCTTTTTCGCGCGCAACCAAAGCCGGATCGACTTTATCCGACGACAATGCCACTGGATTGGCGGCGGCGATGTGCATCGCGATTTGTTTGCCGACCGATTCCAATTTCGCTTTATCGCCTTTGGATTCCAAAGCAACGAGCACGCCGATTTTACCCAATTGCGGGGCAATAGCGCCGTGCATATAGCTGCAAACGATGCCATCGTTCGCCGACAAAGCGGCCGAGCGGCGGAAGGTCATGTTTTCGCCAACGGTGGCGATTTGATGGGTGACTTCGTCCGCAACGGTGCGCGAAGTACCTGGGCAAGTCGCCGCGTTGATATCGGCCAAGATACCTTTTTTGGTAATCGCGACGGCGGTGATGTTACGCACCATATTTTGGAATTGTTCGTTACGCGCGACGAAATCGGTTTCGGCGTTCACTTCGACCAAGGCGCCGACATTGCCGGATGTGGCAACGCCAACCAAACCATCGGCCGCGGCGCGGCCGGATTTTTTCTGTGCGGTCGCAATGCCTTTTTTACGCAGCCAATCCACGGCTTCGTCGATATTGCCTTTGGTTTCTACAAGCGCTTTTTTGCATTCGCCCATCGGCGCGCCAGTTTTCTCGCGCAGTTCGCTGACCATTTTTGCTGTAATTTCTGTCATTTTTAATCCTAGGGTTTACGGTTTAGGGTTTACGGTTTAGGGGAAAGAGTATCCAGGTTTAAGTTTCCTAAACCCTGACCCGTACCCCCTAAACCCTATATATTTAGGCGCTTGCGGCAACCGGTTGGTCGTTGGCGATGGTTGCATCAACGGCCGGTTTTACATCTTTGCCTTTGCTGCCACGATCGACTTCGGCAGCCAATCCATCAAGCACCGCTTGACCGAACAACTCGCAATACAAATTAATTGCGCGCATCGCGTCGTCGTTGCCTGGAACCATGAAATTGATGCCATCTGGATTGCAATTCGAATCGACGATCGCAACCACTGGAATGTTCAAACGGCGCGCTTCGGCAATCGCGATTTCTTCTTTATTCGTGTCGATAACGAACAAGATATCCGGCAAACCGCCCATGGTTTTAATACCGCCAAGGGCTTTTTCCAATTTTTCATGTTCGCGTTGCAAACCCAAAATTTCGCGCTTGGTCAAACCGGCGGCTTCTGGTTTTGCTAATTTTTCATCGAGTTCTTTTAAATATTTGATCGATTGCGATACGGTTTTCCAGTTGGTCAACATGCCGCCTAACCAGCGGTGATTGACGTAAAACTGCCCGCAACGTTTTGCAACGTCGGCAATCGGTTCTTGCGCGGTGCGTTTGGTGCCAACGAATAATACGCGGCCACCACCAGCAACGGTGTCACGCACGGCTTTTAACGCCGCGTGCAACATCGGCACGGTTTTCTCAAGATTGATCACGTGCACGTTGTTACGCTCGCCGAAAATATATTCTTTCATTTTCGGATTCCAGCGACGTGTGTGGTGACCAAAGTGAACGCCGGCTTCTAGCAACTGGCGCATGGTGAAATCATTATAAGCCATGAGTTTTCTCTCTTCTGTTTGTCAAAACAGAAAGCGCATTTCATTCCGGCATGGGAATTTAAAGGCAACTTGCTGTTTCTTCCGGTTAAACCTCCGCAAGGGCAAGTAACTGGGCCAATCCCAATCACCGGAAGCGAAGCCGGAACCCCGGCACGCCATCCTTGCGTGTGAATTTAGTGATGTGTTTATAGTAAAATCAGCCCGCGAAAGCAAGTATTTTAATTACCCAAATTCCGCTTGCCAGCCTATTGAAACATAGCTATTTTCCGTGTTCTTAAAAGAAATACAGGAGATTTTATGTCTAAGTTAGTCCTATCCATCCCAGCAGAGACCCAAGCGGGTGAGCAGCGCGTAGCGCTAATTCCTTCCCAAGTTGAATCTTTAGTATCACTTTTCAAGGAAATTCGCATAGGCCGTGATGCGGGTGTTGCCGCCCAACATGCTAATGAATCTTATGAGCGGGCTGGCGCGAAAGTAATAGATAACGCAGCCGATCTGTATGCAGGCACCGACATAACCTTGTGTGTTAAACGTGGCAACCCTGAGAAAGAAGCAGAGGCGCTAAGTTTGTGGCAACCTGGAATGGCCTTGGTTGGATTTTTAGATCCTCAAGTTCCCGATCGCAGTCATTTGCCAAAATATGCCGCAGCCGGCATCACCGGATTTAGTTTTGAATTAATGCCGCAAACCGTGCATACAACGCCTATGCATGCCACCGCTGCTATGAGCACTGTTACTGGCGAAGTAGTCATTAATGAAGCAGCAGAACGTTTAGGTGGGCTAGAAGGCAAAAAAGTTTTAGTCATCGGGGTGGGTAATGTTGGTCTTAGCGCTGCTTTAACAGCCGCAAAAAAAGGAGCAACAGTTATTGCTCTTAGCACTTCACCAACATTTCGAAGCAAATTACAAGAACAAGGCATTGAATTTGAATTAATACAAGATGAACAAAATGGAACCATGTCCCCCGATGATGCATTAAGTTTGCAAAGAGCAAGCGTCCGAAATCATCTGCGTGGGGCTCATGTTATAGTTTGTTCCGCGCGCCGAGTGGGCCAAACACCGCCGCGTTTGATTACAGAAAAGGACTATATACATATTAGAACAGGCGCCTTGGTATATGATACCACTGCAAGTTCAGGCGGAAATTGCGAAGGCAATGTTTATGGACAAGATACGCCGGCAGGTGGTTTTACTATTTGTTCGAAAAAAGGATATCCCAAAGCGGCACCAGTACAAGCCAGCGCACTTTATGGCGCTTGTGCTTCAAGATTTTTATCGGTTTTATTGTGGCGGGACTGGGAAACTCGAAGTGTTCAAGCAGTGACCGCGTGCTGCATCGTCGCAGATGGCCAAATAAATCCCGTTTCTAAATTAGAAGGAACGGATGCCGCACGGTTCCCAGGTGCCGCTCAATATGCCCTATCCCAATTTTGGCAACGGGTCAGCAGATAATTTTTAATACAATAGTATAGTAGTGAATGGTGTAGATTTAAACCTCTTCCACTCGCACGCCGGCGATGGCGGAAATATCCGCCGCCGCTGGGCCGACCGGGATTGGATACCCAGGCAAATCGATTTCAATTTCATAAAGTGGCAGGCGCAGGAACAATTTCAATTGCTTGCCGGCCATTTTGCCTTTGCCATTCAGCGATTGTTTGTATGAATTCAAATTCTGCGCCAATGGTTCGATTGCCGTCGGCGCTTCGACGATAATATTCATATTGCCTTTATGTTCCGCCGCGACCGATGCCAGATCGCGCACCGTTTGCGCGGTCAGGCGCCAGGTTTCGCCATCCATCTGATAATCCGCCGTCAGCAATAAAGGCTTGCCGGATTCCAATAATTCGCGCGAGGACGATAAAATCTCGCTAAAAAACGTCAATTCGAACGATCCCGACGCATCGGTAAATTCCACGAACGCATATTTATTGCCCTTGGCCGACCGGCGTTCTTTTTTTGACAGCATCACGCCCGCCAACGACAATTTGCCGGATCTTTTCTGTAATACCTTGGACGGGATTTCCATTGCCGATGTCACATGCAACCGGCGCAACAACGCCGCATAAGAATCCAATGGATGCGCGGTCAAATAATATCCGATCGCCGAAAACTCCTTTTGCAGCCGTTCCAGCATATTCCAAGGTTGCGATTTTTGCAGTTTGAATTTATCCGCCGTCCCGCCGCCCGCGAATAAATTATTCTGATTGCTTTCTTGTTCGGCCTTGTTTGCTTGCGCCTGGCGCAAAATGATTTCCAAGGTTGCAATCAATTCCGCCCGGTTGGGATGCAACGAATCCAGCGCCCCCGCATTGATCAACGATTCCAATTGGCGTTTATTGATAGTGCGCGAATCCAGGCGGCGGATAAAATCGTCCAAATTCTTGTATTCGCCATTTTCCGCGCGCCCGGCGCACAGCGCCTTCATCGCCTCGAGCCCCACGCCCTTTAACGCCGCCAACGCATACCGCACCGCGCCATTTTCCACCGCGAATTTAGGCTGGGATTTATTGATATCCGGCGGCAATAATTCCAAGCCCAGGCGTTTTACTTCCTCGCGGAATTCGGACAATTTATCGGTATCCCCCATTTCCAGCGTCATTTGCGCGGCCATGAATTGCGATGGAAAATTCGCCTTTAAATACGCGGTTTGATAGGAAATCAAGGCATAGGCGGCCGCGTGCGATTTGTTGAAACCATAACCTGCAAATTTATCCACCAAATTGAAAATATGGTTGGCGTAATCCTGTTTCAGGCCGTTGGTATTGACCGCGCCTGTAACGAAGTTTTCGCGTTGCGCATCCATCTCGGCTTGAATTTTTTTGCCCATCGCACGGCGCAATAAATCCGCGCCGCCCAGCGTATAGCCGGACAGAATTTGCGCGATTTGCATGACTTGTTCTTGATAAATAATAACGCCGTACGTCTCGCGTAAAATTGGCTCTAACTTCGGATGCAAATAATCCGGTTTTTCCGTGCCTTGTTTGCACGCGATAAATTTTGGGATATTATCCATCGGACCCGGACGGTACAGCGCGACGATAGCGGTAATATCCTCGAACCGGTCCGGTTTCAGTTTTTTCAAAACCTCGCGCATCCCGGAACTTTCCAGCTGAAACACGCCAGTCGCCTCCCCCTGGCCCAGCATATCGTATGTTTTCCGATCATCCAGCGGGATAGTATCGATATTGATTTCGATACCTTCTTGTTTCAACAATGCGATGGTGTTTTGAATCACGGTCAGGGTTTTTAAACCCAAAAAGTCGAATTTGACCAAGCCTGCTTTTTCGACATATTTCATCGAAAACTGCGTGACTGGAATGTCCGACCGTGGATCGCGGTACATCGGCACCAATTGCGACAATGGCCGGTCGCCAATCACCACGCCCGCCGCATGGGTGGATGCGTGGCGGTATAAACCTTCTAATTTCAGCGCGTTTTTAATCAATCGCGCCACGGCTTCGTCGTCCTTGATCATTTGCTGGATCAACGGTTCGCCATCGACCGCCTGTTGCAATGTCACGGGCGCGGCCGGATTGTTTGGGATCATTTTACAGATTTTATCGACATGGCCATACGCCATGCCCAGCACGCGGCCCACATCGCGTACCACCGCGCGCGCCTGTAATTTACCAAAGGTGATGATTTGCGCGACTTTGTCGTTGCCATAGCGCGTTTGCACATACCGGATCACTTCGTCGCGCCGGTCTTGGCAGAAATCGATATCGAAATCGGGCATCGATACGCGTTCTGGGTTTAAAAACCGCTCGAACAGCAATCCCCAGCGCAATGGATCCAAATCCGTAATCGTCAGCGCCCAAGCCACCACCGAACCCGCGCCGGATCCCCGCCCCGGCCCAACCGGAATTCCATTGGCCTTGGACCATTTAATAAAATCGGCAACGATCAAAAAATATCCGGCGAATCCCATTTTGATAATAACGTCCAGTTCGAATTCCAGACGTTCTTCATATGGTTTTATGGCATCGCCCGAAATTCCGCCGAATTGCATCCGCGCCGCCAAACCTTCGCGCGATTGACGACGCAAAATATCGGATTCTGCTTCGCCATTTTCGCCTTCGAAATGCGGCAACATCGGATCGCGGCCTTTTAAAATAAAGCTGCAACGCTTGGCAATCGCGATGGTGTTATCGCATGCTTCGGGTAAATCGGCGAAAATCGCGCGCATTTCGGATGCGGATTTAAAATAATGATCCGGCGTTACTTTGCGCCGGTCGGGATCGGTAACCACCTTGCCTTCGGCAATACAAAGCAACGCATCATGCGCCTCGTACATATCGGGGGTGCTGAAATAACATTCGTTGGTAGCAACCAATGGAATATTCAATTGATAGGCGAGATTAATAAGCGCGCCTTCGCACGCATTTTCTTCCGCCAAATTATGCCGTTGAAGTTCAATATAAAACCGGTTGCCGAACGCCGACAGCATGGTTTTACAAAATTCAACCGCCTTGTCCGGTTGGTTTGCGCGAATATGCCGCGCCGCCGCTCCCTTGGCCCCGCCCGACAGGCAAATCAATCCGGCTTCGTTGGCGATGATTTGTTCGATGGTGATATGCGCCGATTTGCCCGCAGCGACTTGTTCGTACGTCAATGCTTGCAGTGCCAGCAAATTCAAATAACCGGTTTCGTTTTGCGCGATTAGAACGATTTGATCGTATTCGACAAGGCCAAATTGCTTGCCGCCTTTTTCTTCCCGCGCCAGGGAAAACTGGCTGCCGAAAATCGGCTGCACCCCCGCCTTGACCGCCGCGTCGGCAAATTCAATCGCGCCGAATAAATTGTTGGTATCGGTAATGGCCGCCGCCGGCATTTTTTGTTTTTTGCAAAGCTCGACCAAATAATCGATCTTCAACGCGCCTTCGGATAACGAATACGCGGTGTGATTGCGAAGATGAATGAACCCTTTATTTTCTGCCTCTGCCATAGCAATAAATTAGCCGATTTCTGGCCAGATGACATTGTTTGAATTAGCCCAGAAAGTGTGGATAAGAAGAATAATTATCCGCCGCTTATATTGGCTGGAAGCCGTTGAGAAATAAGAATAATTCTCACCTAAGCAGGCGCTTGCGAGTAAACTTTTAATGGCGGCGCTTCCATAAGTTCTACGCGGCCTTGGCGAATCGTGTAAATCCGGTCCATTTTTTTGGCCAATTCCAGATTATGCGTGACGATCAACGCGGCCATGGCGCCGTTTTGCACGAACCCGCGCATGATATCGAACACGATATCGCCCGTCGCGGTATCGAGATTACCGGTCGGTTCATCCGCCAATAAAATTTTCGGGTCATTCGCCAGCGCCCGTAAAATCGCAACGCGTTGTTGCTCCCCGCCCGATAATTGCATCGGCCGGTGCGATGCACGCGCGCCCAATCCCACCCGGTCCAACAACATCGCGCCGCGTTGCTTGGCGATGGATGCGGTTTTTCCAGCAATCATTTGCGGCAACATAATATTTTCCAGCGCGCTGAATTCCGGCAGCAAATGATGGAATTGATAAACGAATCCAATTTTTTCGGCGCGCAATGCCGACCGTTTGCGATCCGGCAAATTTCCGCATGAAGAATTTTCAATCATAATCTCGCCGCTGGTCGGCGATTCCAACAATCCAGCGATATGCAATAACGTCGATTTTCCGGCGCCGGATGGCGCGACCAACGCGACCATTTCCCCGCGTTTGACGTGTAAATTCGCGCCGTGCAGGATTTCCAGGCTTTGATCGCCTTGGCGGTAAGAATGATGAATATTTTTCAATTCCAACATTATTCGTACCTCAACGCCTCGACCGGATCCAAACGCGCCGCGCGCCAGGATGGGTAAATGGTCGCCAGCACCGACAATCCCAGCGCCATCGCGGTGACCGACACGACTTCGGACCAATCGATTTGGGCCGGCAATTTCGACAGGAAATAGATTTCTTCGTTAAACAAATTCGTGCCCGACAGGCTTTCGAAAAATTGGCGGATCGATTCGATATTATCGGCAAACGCGATCCCCAAAATCAAACCACAAATCGTACCGACAACGCCGATACTGACGCCGGATAAAAAGAAAATCCGCATGATCGCCGCGCGGCTGGCGCCCATGGTGCGCAGCACCGCAATCGACGATCCTTTATCCTTTACCAGCATCACAAGCCCGGAAATAATATTGAACGCCGCAACGACGATGATCAGCGTTAAAATCAAAAACATCACATTGCGTTCAACCTCGATCGCATTGAAAAACGAAGCGTGCGAACGTTGCCAATCGGTCATTTGCGTATCGTCCGGCAAAATTGGAAATAGCTGCGTTTTGATAGGGTTCAAGTTAAATGGATCGGTCGTGGTGATTTCCAACGCGCTGATGCCATTGCCATACCCGAAAAAATCCTGCGCCTGTTTCAGCGATAAATAAGCCAGGCCATTATCGAATTCATACATGCCAACATTGAATATCGCGACCACGGTAAAACTTTGCAATTTGGGCATTGTACCGAACACGGTCACCTGCCCCTTGGGCGAAAGCAAATTGATGCGGTCGTTTATTTTAACGCCCAGGCGGCGGGCCATTTTCTGGCCGATCATGATCGTGCCTTCGGCCTCCAGATCCGCAATATTTCCTTGGGTCGTATTGGTGAAAATCGGACGGGTCAGGAAATCGGCAGGATCGGAACCGCGCACCATCATCCCCTGGCTTTTGCCGCGAAACGACAACATCGCCTGGCCTTCGATTACGGGATGCACCGAATCGACATGATCCATGGTTTCGATTTGTTTCAATAATTTTGTGTAATCTTGTAACGGCGCGGTGCCCTGATCGGTTTGGTGATAAATCGAAATATGCGCGTTCATGCCGAGGATTTTGGAAAATAATTCCTGGCGAAACCCGTTCATTACCGCCATCACCACAATCAACGTCGCCACGCCCAGCATAATGCCGAGGAATGAAAATCCGGTAATGACCGACACAAACCGGTCCGACCGGCTGGGGCGTAAATAACGAAAAGCGATTAAGCGTTCAAAGGCGGGAAACATAACCCAAGTCTAAAGCGCGGCGATTACACTGTAAAGTATAAAGCAGGCCGCCTATTCAAAAGAATAACTGATTTTGGTATTGCCTTTTTTGCCTTTGATTTTAGACACGCTCACCGGCCCCAATTCCGAGAGGGACTTAACATGAGTGCCGCCGCACGGAACCGGCGGGAAATGGCCGATTTGCACGGCGCGCAGCGGTTTATCGGGTGGCAAATTCGACGGCAAATGCGGGCATTTTTGTTGCAATTCATCGAACGATAAAATCATCGATTGCACTGGCATATTATCGTTAATGCATTTCGCAATCTGATCATTGATTTTGGCAATCACGTCATCACCCTGCGGCGGTTCTACATTGGCACATTCGACATGCGGATCATCCGGAAAATGATACCCCTTGGTCGCGATCATTTGCGGATATAAAAATTCCATCACATGCGCGACCAAATGCCCCGTCGTATGTCCACGGCAATTGCGGCGGCGAATCGATTCGTTAACGCGCATGTCAATTTTGGCGCCAACCGGCGGCAATTCATTTTTATCGATATAATGGCGCACATGGCCATCCATAAATCCGACGAATTTTATGAGCACGGTACGGCCATCCCATATCCAATCGCCCTGATCGGCCGGTTGCCCGCCGCCTTGCGGATAAAAAACCGTTTGATCCAGAATCGCATAAGCGCCGCGTTCATCCTCGCCGGTTTTCATAACTGTGCCGGCCCCAGACAAGATATTGGAATCTTGCAAATACAATAATTGCGTCATTAAACAAATATGGGGAACCGCAAGTCCGTTTGCAAGAGAAACGGCGAAATAATTACACCAACTTCGCTAAGGCTTGTTCGGGCAGTATTTCCTGACGCTGGCCGGTGCGGCGGTTTTTCAATTCCACCATGCCCGATCCCACGCTGCGCGGGCCGATAATCACCTGCCATGGCAAGCCGATCAAATCCATATCCGCGAGTTTCGATCCGGCGCGTTCATCGCGATCGTCATAAAGATATTCGATATTCGCCGATTCAAAAAGGCCAACCAATTTTTCCGCCATCGCATCGCATGCCGCATCGCCTTGTTTCAGATTCAACAAGCCGACTTTGTACGGCGCGACCGATTCCGGCCAGATAATGCCGTCTTTGTCATGGCTGGCTTCGATAATCGCCGCAACCAGGCGCGAAACGCCAATGCCATACGATCCCATTTCCAAAACTACGGGCTTGCCATTCGGGCCATCGACAATGGCTTTCATAGGAAGGGAATATTTGGTGCCGAAATAAAAAATATGGCCGACTTCGATGCCGCGCGATTTAATCAAATCCGCTGGCGGAATCGGGCAATTGCCGGGATCGTGTTTTTCATCCGTCGCGGCATATAACGATGTCCAGCTTTCAACCGCCGCGCTTAGATCCGCATTATAATTAATGCCGGTGGTTAATGGATCTTTTTCCAGCAACTTTTTATCCAAATACACTTCCGATTCACCGGTTTCGGCGAGGATAATAAATTCGTGGCTTAAATCGCCGCCAATCGGGCCGGTTGCGGCGCGCATTGGAATCGCCTTCATCCCCAAACGGGCAAAAGTGCGCAGGTACGATACAAACATTTTATTGTACGAATGCCGCGCGGATGGATAATCGAGATCGAACGAATAAGAATCTTTCATCAAAAATTCGCGGCCGCGCATCAAGCCGAAACGCGGGCGAACTTCGTCGCGGAATTTCCATTGGATATGATACAAAATTTTCCCGGCGTTTTTATAGGTTTTCACCAGATCGCGGAAAATTTCGGTCAATTGTTCTTCGTTGGTTGGGCCGTACAGCATTTCCCGGTCGTGCCGATCGGTAATACGCAGCATTTCCGCGCCATACGCTTCGTACCGGCCGGATTGTTTCCATAAATCGGCCGATTGTATGGTCGGCATCAGCATTTCAATCGCGCCGGCGGCGTCTTGTTCCTCGCGTACGATTTGTTCGATCTTTTTCAAAACGCGGAAACCAAGCGGCAACCAGGAATAAATCCCGGCGCTGGCCTGTTTGATCATCCCGGCGCGCAGCATGTAACGATGGCTGACAATTTGCGCCTCGGACGGGGTTTCGCGGAGGGTGGGAAGGAAATATTGAGATAGACGCATGAAACAAGAACCTGTTGAAAATGAACAAGGGCAACATTATTAATTTTTAACCATCATATATCAAGCATAATATGATTAACGGCGCCTTGCCGGCCCGGCTATTTCCAACAATTCGCGGGTCCTTCTCATGCGTGTTTGCGACGATTTTGCATGAGCCTGGTGAACTTCCGTCCAAGAAGGGCATAAACCGCTCCCATTAAATGCCAGGCGCATAGTTAAGGCGGCTTCAGAAGTATCATTTAATGGAATGGCATTTGTTGCAGTTGTAATATGTTTTGGTTTGCTATGCTTTGATTCGGATGTGCGTTTAGTTTGCCCTAACGCAATTCCATCCAAGGCCTGTTGCATCTCGCGATTATTCCGGACAACATGGACTTGGTCTAATACAGAACTTGCCAAACCCTTTTTACTTCCATCTGCGCCAAAGGCATAAACCGGCTTTGCAACAAGCGCCGCCCAGTTGAGCATATGATCAAGCTCCCCTTCCGGAGAAACCAGGATAATATTAGTCGTCCGCATTTTTTCAGCATCGATAGAAGCTTCACACAATACATCTGCGATATCGGCATCCGATCCCGGAAGACAAATAATCGTGCCGCATCTTCTTTTCACAAATCCCGCCATTTTTTCCGGATTTCTGAAAACCGCCATCGATTCCGTGGCATACAATGATGCCAGCCTGCCATCCTTATAGCATCCATCGGTAGACATGCTCATCGCCAGCGTTCTGTTACGCAACGCCTCAGTGTATATATATCGATTCGTTCCACGATTGGAATGCACGCAAATGACGCGCTTACCATGCTCGCTTAAGGTTTCCATCATAGGCCCAAACATATCAAAAACAGCTTTATTTGCCGGATTTGGTTCACAGCCGCCGAGACTGGACCCAAGTACGCCGACAAGATCCGATTTATATTGGTCGTTTTCCCGAACCAACTCATGATGCCTCAATAATTTTTTTCCGCCGTTGGCATCATAAACCACAGAATCTTTTTCAGGGGCAAATATGAATTGACTTGCTTTTAATTGCTGCCAGGCGGCTTCCGGTATTGCAGCATAATAATCTTCCGCCATTCGCATCGCCTGGCGGGAAGAATCAGCTTCGATGACAAGATTCCGGACCCAGGGTTTTAAGTATCCTAGACGCACCATCTGATCTAAATGGCGAACGACTTCATCGAAAATCTTTTTATCACTATCGGGACGTTTTAGGTTGATCAGATATAATGGAATCTGCTGCACCGAACCATTTTGAATGGCAAATAACGCGCGCAACAATTCTTGCAATGTGCCCAAACCACCAGGCAAAAAGAATCCGACATCGGCGCCCGATTCCATCCATTCAATGCGGCGGTATAAATTATCGACGGTCAGCGCCAGAACCGCGCTTTTGGATAGGCCTTCGATATTGGCAAGGCCTTTACTGGCAATGCCTAGAGTCAGCCCGCCGGCGCTAAACGCGGCCTTGGACACAACCCCCATGGAACCAACATCGGATCCGCCCCAGATTAAATTATGCCCTCTCTCGGCTATTAACTCTCCAAGAGTGCGGGTTTCTTTTGTATAAGGAGATAAGAGATCACGCGCCGAAAGACAGACGTAAGCATTTAAATGACGGCCTGACACTAATGAAGACATCTCTACCCTTGGTTTGGAATTATAAGTTTCCCATAAGCTATTCATAAATTATTACGATTTTGTGACAATTGCAATTACTCGTTGTGAATAAACGAAAAATCCCGTCTGAAATTACTTCAAACGGGATCTTTGTTGGATTCTTAAAGTATTGGTTTAGGGCTTATGGATTCGCCTCGGGCGCGACTAAACCCAGCGATATCATTAACTTATTGATATTTTCTGAAGTTAGAACGTAACGCGGATATGGTGTTCCGGTATCGTGCGCCTTGGTTGGGTTTTTTTCGGTCTGCAGCAACTTGATCCCTTGGACCGCGACTAAATCCGCCTTGGTCATCAAACTAGGGTCGGTTTTTGCAATTGGGCGTTTCAGCGCATCTATAACTTCTTGCGCTGTTTTCACGATCACCAATTTATCCAGCGCCGCTGGCGCGAAATATCCGCGAGAAATTAGATAGCGGAAATATTCCACCAGTCCATCGTAATGGCCATCGACATTGAATATCACCAATTTCTGGTTCGATTCTTTGATATCGACCTCGGTCAGGTAATCGGACAATTTTTCCAAACTGTCGATCGCGCCTGGACCAATGATAACCGCATCGACCAAGTTTTTAATCGCGAATTCCGCCGATTGTTCATTGTCGGCAATTAGCAAACTATGCGCTTCGGTATCGGCTTGGCCGTTTTCTTCCAAAAATCTTGTCGTAATGCCAAGATCGTAAATGCCGTGCGCGCGGGCAAGCTGGCCAACTAAACCTTTCAATCCGCCGATTTGGCCGGAATGAATCATGCGCGGCAATTTTTCCGCCGCCAGCAATTTGACCAATTCCGCCACCGCTTTTTTATGCGGGTTATTGCGTGGATCGTGCAACGCATCGTCGATGCCGCCGCAAACAAGTGCGACCGAACCCGCGCCCAAGCTGCCTTTTGGATAGTTATGCCGGCCAATCGGTAATGTGCCCAAATGCCGGCGCAAAATGATCTGGTTATGTTGGCCCAGCAAAGTCTCGCTGGATTTATATAATTTGCGGCGTTTCAATTCATGTTTTTTCGGATTTTCAAATTCCGACATGATCGCAGGTAAAATTTCTTCGGCCCTATCGACCACGATCAACATATCGCGCGCTTCCGGCGTCATATATTTGCGTTCGACCAGATGATCGAAATAATCCAATAACGGTTTGTAAAACCCATCGATATTGACGATCACCAGGGGCTTGCTGTGTTCGCCATTTTCGCGTTCCAGCAAATATTCGGTGACTTCATCGAATGTGCCGATACCGCCCGGGAAAATCACGAAAGCCCGTGACAGGCGCGCGAATGCCATTTTGCGCGATTGCATGGAATCGGCAATCAATAATGTGGTGATGCCTGGCTGCGCGCCTTCTTTGCCGCTGACCAAATGTTGCGTCGATACGCCAACGGCAATGCCGCCATGTTGGATCACGGAACGCGATACCGCGCCCATCAATCCGGTTTGTCCCGCGCCCCAAATCAATGGAATGCCGGCAAGTGCCAGAATCTGGCCGAATTTTTCAATTTCAATCTGGTGTTTTAAGTTGCCTTGACGGTGGGGATTTTTATCGCTGAACGGGTATTCTGAGGCTCCGCAAAAAACCGAGATAGGGCCTAATCCTATCTTCACCTTACTTACATCAATCATTCTACTATATTACCTTTCTTCTTCTATCCTGCGTTTCTTATTTTTGCGCTCTTATATATAAGCGTAACCTATATATAGGGTGCGGTATTACTCATTACATCGTACTTATGATAATAAATTATTAATGTGACAAATTGATGATTTGCACTGCGATAAGCCTATGAAATATAAAAGCGGGATGATTTCAAAGTTTAATAAACAGTTAAAAATTAGAGTATAAATAACTGATTCAGAAACAATATTTAGCCGATGATCGATTCAAATCCCTGTTGCAAACGGGCGATGATTTCATTCGGTTTTTCATATTCCTTTTTTAAATCCACCGACCAAACCGGACGCGGCCAAGCAGGATCATGTTCGAACCTTGCGATCACATGGATATGCAACTGTGGAACGATGTTACCCAGTGCCGCCGTATTGATTTTTTTAGGGTTGAATAATCTATGCAAAACGATGCCGGCATAATTGACTTCGTCAAAAACGGCGCGGCGCATATCCGATTCCATATCCTGAATTTCATGCAAATCCGGTTCACGCGGAACCAGGATCAACCATGGCCAATGCGCGTTGTTCATCAGTAGTACTTCGCAACATGGTAGTTCTTTTACCCACAAACAGTCTTTTCGCAGTTGCGAATGAATCCATGGCGGTGCGGTAAAGTCTTTCATGCTGAAACATCCTTTAACATATTTAAAAACCTATATTTTTTGTAGAAATCATCAAACACTACCGGCCCATAGAAATGCCACAATCTCCAAAATCCGCTTACAAATTGTGGCTATTTATAGTTGACAAGGAAAACGGTGCGCCTATTCTCGGCTTAGAATCCATATAAAAGCTTACTTTTAAAGGAAGCACAAGGATACAGGGTAAGGCAAGCATAGCGTTATATGAGGATTATATTACGTTTATTTGCAACATCGAATTCTGCTGGCAAGGCGCTACTCCGGAAATCCGGGACGGTGTCAGGCCACGCATTATTAGCGGATTTGCGGCAGTGTCGCAGGTTCGTTACGGCTGCTCGGTTATAAACATTGCTGTTATCGACTGAGCGCTTTTAACCCTAACCACATAAGTAAGGAGCTAAAAACATGAATAACAGCACGAGCAAAATCTTTATCGCCGAAGTAATCGGCACTTTCACGCTGGTTGCGCTGATTTGCGGAAGCATTTTGGCCGGCGGCACCGGCTTGATCCCAGCAGTTGCTGGCGGTCTAGCTTTGATGACCATGGTATATGCCTTAGGCGGCATCTCCGGCGGTCATTTCAACCCAGCCGTAACCTTGGCCGCAACCGTATCGCGCCGCTTGAACCCAACTGAAATGGTAACCTATTGGGTTGCTCAATTGGTTGGCGCTTTCTTGGCGATCGTAATCTGCCAAACTTTGTTCTCCACCTCGGCCGCCGCTGCCGTCAGCACCCCAACGGTTGCTGCTGCCAGCGCGATCACCGCAGAAGCCGTTGCCACCTTCTTCTTGGCATTGACGGTTTTGGGCGTAACTTCGCACCAATCAACCTCTCGCTCGGCCAACGGCTTGGCGATCGGCGCAACTTTGGTTTTGGGCGGTCTGTTGATCGGCTCCTTGACCGGCGCTTCGTTGAACCCAGCCCGCTCGATCGCTCCAGCGATCATGAGCGGCGATTTCGCTAACCTCGCCACCTACATCATCGGCCCATTCGTTGGCGCCATCGTAGCTGGTTTGGTATCGAACGTTCTGTTCACTGCTGATACGATTTCTTCGAGCACCAGCAGCTACAACAGCAACACCAATCAGCAATCGCGTCGCGCTGCCTAATCGCAGTACGATTTAGATTCGAAAGGCGGGCAAGCAATTGCCCGCCTTTTTTGTTGTCTAATTTTATTATTTGCTAATCACCAATTACGGCTTTTCAAGGGGGTGGCAAATATATTTTTTGCTGCCTTGTATCTTCTTTTTCCAGTTCTTATTTTTTTGATGAGGCCGAAAATAGGCCTTTGGAATTAAATTATGGAAAGAGGAGAAAACCATGAAACTACGTATGTTAACCCCTTTATCGCAAACAGATGCTTGGTCGCCACTGGTGAACCGGATGTTCGAAGATTTCTTCGCGCCTGCTATGCGCGCGGAATCGAATGGATGGAACCCGCGAATGAATATCGCGGAAACCGCCAAGGAATATCAGGTCAGCGTGGAATTGCCCGGTGTCGAAGAAAAAGACATCGATGTCAGCCTGCACGAAGGTTTGTTGACCGTGAAAGGTTCGCGCCAATCGGAAAAAGAATCCAAGGATAAAAACTTCCATCGTATTGAAAGTTTTTATGGCAGTTTTGAACGCAGTGTCCAATTGCCGGAACATATCGAAACGGAAAAAGTAGCCGCCGATTTCAAAAATGGCGTACTGCAAATCACCGTTCCAAAACTGGCCCAGATCAAGCCAGAACCGCGCAAAATTAAAATCGAAGCAAAGTCTTAAATTACCCTCACACGGGAGGGGTGTGTTTCTGCTCTCTCCCTTAGCCCCTCTCCGTCCCCTGCGGAGAGGGGTTCTTTTTATGCAGTTTGACAAGGCGCGGCTCATCCTTTACATCAAGTCCAACCAATAAAGGAATGATATGAAGGACAGCAAAGCGCCGCAACAACCATCCGAATCGTTTGAATGCCGTATTGAAAAAATGGTATTTGGCGGTTGGGGATTGACGCACCATCAAGGCAAGGCGGTTTTTGTCAGCAACGTCGCCGCCGATGAAACGGTCCAGGCGCGGATTTATAAAAAGGCCAAGGGCGTGCGGTACGCCGAATTGAATCAAATCGTTACCGCCAACGCCAATGCCCGCACCGATAAAAAATGCCAACATGCCGGATTGTGCGGCGGTTGCACCTACCAACATTTATCCCAAGATTATCAGTTAAAAATTAAATTGAATATTCTGGCCGAAACCTTTCATCATAAAGCAAAAATTGGCGAAACCATCGTATCGCCGCGCCAATTCAATTACCGCAATAAAATGGAATTTGGATTCACTCGCCCGCCCGGCGGCGAGATTACTTATGGCCTGCATCCGCGCGGCCGGTTCCGGCATATTCTGGACTTACAAGAATGCCATTTGATCAACCCCGATTTATGGGCAATTGGCCAGACCATCAAACAATTGATCCGCGATAATTTCGCAGGTGACACCACCGGCGACGGCGGTTTCTGGCAACATCTGACCATGCGCCAGGCGTTTCATGATGGCAGCACGCTGATTATGGTAGAAGTCGAAGACCCGCAAAGCGACAAGGTGCGTGTATTGGCGGAGAAAATCAAACAATCCTGTCCCGCCGTGGTTGGGGTCAGCGCCAAAAAACGCCATGGCCAGCCTTCGCCAGTTTTAGGATTGGATTATTTAGAAGAAGTGATTGGCCCGTCCAAATTGCGCTTTCATGCCGAAAATTTCTTTCAGGTGAATGTATCGATTCTGCCCGATTTGATTACCGAAATCGCCAAGCTGATTACGCCGGTAAACCCCAAGGTTTTATATGATTTATTCAGCGGTGTTGGATTGTTCGGCGTGGCTCTGGCCCCGCATTTATCCAAAGATGTCTCCATAATCGCGGCTGAATCCGATGTCCGCGCCGCGGCAATTGCCCGCGATAACGCCGCCCGTAACGGCCTGACCAATTATCAAAGCCAGGCGATGGATTTATATCAAAAAGGCTGGGGAAACCAATTGCACGGCAAGGCCGGGCCATCGGTTGCCATCATTGATCCGCCGCGCGCCGGGTTGACGCAGAAAACCGTCGATGAGATCGGCGCCCTTTCCCCCGACCGGATCGTTTATGTCAGCTGTAACCCGACCACGCAGAAACGCGATATCGATTGGTTGGAACGGTTTGGGTATAAAATGGGCGGCGTGCGGTTGATTGATATGTTCCCGCAAACATACCATCTGGAATCGCTGGCTTGGTTGGATAAGGCCTAAATTACCACTTATACGTAAAATTGAACTTGATTTCATCCAGGTCAAAATCGATCTCGGTTTTGAAATCATCGCCGAATAATTGCAACGCCGGATGCAATTTGATGCCTTCCTCAACGTCACTAATGTGGCTTGCGACCAACATGAACATCGATGAAATATCGTCATTGCCGAAATCCAGGTTTTTCAAACCCAAACGCAATTCCTGTTTAAATTTCTTGATATAATCCTGGCCGTAATAGCTTTCGATTTTGGCCGAGGTAAAGATTCTAGGGTCTTGGTAATTATACTCGATCCCGCTGATCATCGCTTCGCCATAGGGATTGAATATACCCTTATTGGTTTCGAATTCGCCGATACCGGACCGAACATATAAATCGGCGCTGCGATCGGCATTACGCCAGCTATGGACCAGATAATCGATTTGCTTGCCGGAAAATTCTTCGACCAAGCCGTCATTTTGCCAGGTAATAGTACGTTCGGATATTTTGCCGGCAGAATTTTCGGATGGGGCATACTGATACTGGTAATCTTGGACCAAGGGATCGGCAAAACTTACCCCGCCGGCCAACAGCCAGAAGGTGACGGTTAGGGTTAAACAAAGCCTGATTACAATAGTATCCATAAAGGATATTTTAACCAAAAACCCGTAAAAAGTCAATAATTTGCGCATGGCTATACCATATCCTTTTACATAAAATCCGTTAGATTCGCCCAGACTTCATCGTTAAATGCCGTCAAACAAACCATTTTTACCTTGTTAGAGCTTTGCAAAAATCGTTCCAAAGTTAGTTTGGCAATGCAGCAAGCATCCTTAATAGGATAACCGTAAACACCGGTACTTATTGCAGAAAACGCTATGGTCTCGATTCCGTGGGTTTCAGCCAGAATCAACGAATTGCGATAGCAGTCGGCTAAAAGTGCTGCCTCGCCTTGCAAGCCGCCCTGCCAAACCGGGCCTACGGTATGGATCACATACCGGGCGGGCAGCCGGAAACCGGGCGTTATCACCGCCTGCCCGATCGCGCAAAAGCCGATTTTGTGGCAAGCGTCCGCCAATTCTGGTCCAGCGGCGCGGTGAATCGCCCCATCGACCCCGCCGCCACCCGCAAGTTGGTTGTTGGCGGCATTGACGATAGCATCAACCGACAATTTGGTGATGTCGCCGCGGGTGACTTTGAGTCGGGGAGAAAGCAAAAATTCGGACATGAGCGGAACTACCGGAATGAAATCGAACAAAGTGCGACCTTTGTACCATCGCGCTGCCTATCGTCCAAGAGATGTGCATAAAATCCTTTATTTATGCTGGTTTTTAGATGATATAATTTTTCTTCGTCTTTTTGCGCGCCGCCCATAAATTAAAAAAACCGATTTCGCCGCGCCACAATTTCGCCGGAAACCACGCGTGAAAAATCTCCGCGACTCGCCCCAAAATCCGATAAATTTATCACCAGCAAAAAAAAGATTGGTTTGGCCAAAAAAAGTTATTGCATATTCTGCAAAATGTTATAAATAATCATCTTAAGACGCGAACGCACGTGCCTCTGCCCGCTGGCTTATCATAGAGCACCCGATGCAAAGGGGGATAAAGCTGGTTATGTAACGACGTAGACGTCCTTTTATTGGTAATTCCTTACGCATGGCAAAAGGAACGGATCATGGAAAAAGGACTCTTTACTTTGGACCTGTTACATTCAAATGGGCGTAGATTCAAAAAATCTATTCCTGGAAAATTTCTGAAAATCCGCAGCACCCTGCAACGGATGATGCTGCGTATTGGCGCTGGTCAGTCTTTCTATCTGCAACTCCAACATTGATACCGTAAATCGCTCGGCCCGTAGACGCGTCGACATGTGATCGACGCTAAGGGGCCGGTACGGCATATCTTGCTGCCTTTCTTTCGGCGCCGGATATGCCCCGGGAAAACTGCTACCAAAATTTTGAAAAAGATCATTGTTTTTGTTGGGATTTATTGGATAGAAATGAGAAGCGAATTTAAATACTGGAACAACCACCTGCCTTACCAGATCGGCCATAAAGCCGATGTGACGGTTCATCCTGTTCCGGAAATGTTGAATTTTGCCAGCGTCGATGCGCTGGTCCGTGAATTGAAACCGCGCGTGCCGGTCCATTGCATTCGCCCGCAAGTATTGCAACAAGTCGCGCAGTGGTTTTTGGACAATTTCCCAGGCGACGTATTATATGCCGTAAAATGCAACCCGGAACCTGCGGTATTGCACCATTTATCGCAAGCTGGCATCCGCCATTTCGACGTTACATCGTTAAGCGAAATTAAGTTGATCTCGAAATTTGCGCCGGGCGGCACCGCCTATTTCATGCACCCGGTCAAAAGCCGCGATGCCATCCGCAAAGCCTATTTCGATTATGGCGTGCGCGACTTTGCGCTCGATTCCAAGGATGAATTGCAAAAAATCATCGAAGAAACCGGTTCCGCCACCGATTTGAACCTGCATATCCGCCTGGCCCTGCCAAAAGGCGTTGCCGCGCATGATTTATCGGGCAAATTCGGCGCGCACCCGGATTTAACGGTTGAATTGCTTCAGGCGGCGGACAAAATCGCCCGCCAGGTTGGCATTTGCTTCCATGTCGGTTCGCAATGTTTGCACCCGGATGCGTACCGCCGCGCCATCAAATTGGCCGCGCAAGTAATCGCCAGATCCGGCATTGAAATCGATATCTTCAATTTGGGCGGCGGATTCCCAGCCGTATATCCGGGCATGACCCCACCGCCAATGTCGCGTTTCATGGATGCGATCAAAGCTGGATTGGCCGAAGACATTAAATTGCCAGCGCATACCAAAGTACGCTGTGAACCTGGCCGCGCACTGGTTGCCGAAGCCGGATCGGTTTTGGTTAACGTCGAACTGCGCAAAGGCGATAATCTTTATATTAACGATGGCGTTTACGGCAGCCTGTTCGATGCCGGTATTTTGAACATGCGCTATCCGGCCAAATTGATTCGCGGCAATGGCAGCGAACATAAAACCCCATATAAAGGTTTCAAATTATATGGCCCGACTTGCGATACCGTCGATGTGATGCGCGGCCCATATTTATTGCCCGAAGATACCACCGAAGGCGATTGGATCGAATTGGGCCAATTGGGCGCTTATTGCACCACGATGCGGTCCAAATTCAACGGTTTCGATGAACACATGACCGTCGAAGTTTGGGACCAGCCGCAAATGCAAATGAAAGACTGGCAGCCGCGCACCGATCGCCGCACGATCGACAAGGACAACGTCCCTGCCCTCAACCTTCTCGCCCTACAGCGCGAAGCGTACGAGACGGAGATGTCTTAATCGACGCCGCAAACAATTAAGGCGCCCATGATAGGGCGCCTTTTTTATTGTCTATATTTTCTAAACCCTAAGTCGGTTTATGCCTGTTATGGGCGCGGACATGTTCCTTGCCGCCTTCGCGGTCATAGGCGGATACATGCACTTCGCCGCCAGCATTGGTAGGGCGGTTATCGTTGTCCGCTTTATGCGCCGTGTTTTGATTGACCGCCTGGCCTTTGCGATGCCGGTACAATGCCGCCGCATATTCGCCAGCAGTCATATCCTTGAATTTTTTACCTGTCATAGCATCGGTTTCGTCGGGATGCGGAGTATCGGGATCGGATGCGGCTTGATTATTTCGGTCTTTAGAAAATTGCGCCTCTAATTCCTCGCGCACTGTTTTTGGAACGGAGGATGCGTCTGAAGAATCTTGGCTTTCATCGTCTTTGCCAGGCTGTTCCGATTTTGCCGGCGGCGTTGGGATATAAGGATTATTTTGATATGGATTTTCCCAATTAATTTTATCCTGCGGCCAGTTCATTTGATCCAGCGGCATTTCTTTTCCCTGAAGTTCCTTAGGCACTCTGGAATCGATGTCGTATTTGGGATTTTTGCTCCATTGATCGGGCTGGAGCCAGACTGGACTATTGCTATCGCTATGCCCTTTGGCGTCGGTTTCACCGCCTTTCAGGATTTCTTCCCTAGCGCGATTAATCGTCCATTGCGGATCCGTAATGCCATTTTCATAAGCTACATTCCCTGTCGCTGCTGCCCGTACATTATTATGGTAGTCCATAATCGAAGGGGTATCACCAAATATACCGCCAATCTCGCGCATATTACTAACTGCTAAAGCTGTATCCTGCCCATATTTCTGTGCCATTAAACCAACCCAAACTGTATGCCGGTAAGCATCAGCAGGCCCTCTATGCCTGCCAGGGAGCTGGGAATTCGTCATTTCTTTCTCAGCAATCTCTTTAAACGTATAGCGCGCATCATATACTGCCATAGGCATATTGGTTATTTTTTGTCTAAAAACGGGTAATTCTGCCGCTTTAGAATTAAGCTTTTTCTTTAAATCTTCTAATCGCGCATTGCGATCTAAATGATCGTTGTTTTTATCTACCATGAAAGCCTCTTAAAAAAATTATTGATATTAAACTAATCAAGAAAGAACATTTTAAAAGCGACAAAAATAGAAATAGGCAATGCTTCGCAAGCATATTGCGCGTGCGACAATAAAAGCGCTGATTTATAGTCAGCCAAGGTAAAGCGCCCTACTGTTTGTAATATCAATGTTCCAAAAAAGTGAATCAAAGCAGCCCAAAGAAAGATATCGCTGAAGTTGCGCAAAGAGAAATATTTATAGTGCTGAACACCGCACCATAGTTTTTTTATCAAGATCAAAAACAGATAAATAATGGCAATATCGAATGCCACAAAAAACTGAACGGCGGTATAAGGCAAGTTATTGAATAAGGCAGCAGATTCCGGATCAATGCAACGATTTGCATTCCAAATGCTGATAATCGCAAACAGCAAACCTAAGCATAACTTCGATGGCTTTAATAGAAAATGTATTATCTTCCATTGTTTATCGCTGATATTTGCCATTAATTGTATTTTTCTCATGTTTGCAACCATACATTAAAAATTTGTAAAGTCAATATTGCCTGGAAAATCTAAATGCAAAAAATAAGCGGCGAAATGATGGCAAAGAAATATTATCCGCGCCCGTTTTGTTTTTGCGGCGGGATTATTTTTTGTGATTTTAATTTGTTGAATTCTTCGACCGTCGCACATTGCTGGCCGTTCCACCAATATTGAATGGCGGCGCGGGTAACAATCGCCGGGCCATCGTCGCGATGCAATACTCCATTTTTATACCAAGCCATATAATTCGCCTGTATAATCGCGGGGCCGTTGGTACGGTGCGGTTGTCCTTGCGTATTGACCCACCGCAATTCATAAGGCGTTTCTATCGGCGGCAACGCATTGCCCCGCGCGAAATTACCGCGATCCGTCCAATACCGGTCCACGATCAGGCCATTACCTAAATCTATTTTCACCGACGATGGTTGCCCATTAAAAGAATGCAGCATGCCGCCATGGCGGGGCAAAAATTCGTTGCGGTCCCAATCGTCTTGAATATTGGCATCTTGTTGCATCGCCTGTAACGTCGATTGATGCACCAGAAAAGTTTTACGGCAGGCAAATATTTTTTCAACCGTCCCGTTGCCGTCCAGGAATTTCACATCCTCGATTTGTTTATAGTTTAATTCGATGGCCACAAAACCTGGTTGCAGGCTTTGCGGATCAATATCTCCAACTGGCGGTAATTTGGCGGCATCGAAATCGGATGCGCCCGGTTGATAAAATGAAAACCCAGCCATATAAGATGCAGGATCAAAAACTTGGGCAGCGAAACCGGCAGGCGTTTGGGATCGGATGGATTGATCCCTATACCAACCAATTCCTATCACGATCACAGCGGCAACGGATCCCCACCCGGCTATATGACGCGGCACGCTGATACGGCGATTGGAATTTGGCAAACGAACCCTCGGACAACATTTATGATATTTATGGGGTCAATATTGGGGCGGAAAACGGCCAAAAGTCAAAAAGGATCGGCGCACGATTATTTCCTTGGCTTTTGGCGCTGAAACGGCTATAAACCCTGCATAACCCTTACCTGCATGTCATTCTGAAGCGACCTGTCCGCCGAAGCCTTGGCGAAGGCGGAAGCGAAGTCGCTAAGGGTGACATTTTAATTTGTGAAACGGACTATTACGCTATGAAATTAAGAAATATCGCCATCATCGCCCACGTTGACCATGGCAAAACCACTTTGGTCGATCAAATGTTACGCCAATCGGGCACGTTCCGCGACAACCAAAACGTCGCCGAGCGCGTGATGGATTCCAACGATTTGGAAAAAGAACGCGGCATTACGATTATGTCCAAAGTGACATCGATTGTTTGGAAAGACACGCGCATCAATATCGTCGACACGCCGGGCCACAGCGATTTCGGCGGCGAGGTGGAACGGATTTTATCCATGGTCGATGGCGTTGTGGTTTTGGTGGACGCTGCCGAAGGCGCGATGCCGCAAACCAAGTTCGTGGTCAGCAAAGCGTTGAAGTTAGGTTTGAAACCTATTGTTCTGATTAATAAAATTGATCGTTCCGACGCCCGGATCGACGAAGTGCATCATGAAGTATTCGATTTGTTCGCGGCGCTGGACGCCACCGACGAGCAATTGGATTTCCCGCATTTATACGCGGTTGGCCGCGAAGGCTGGGCGGTTGCGAATTTGAACGACACACAGCGCGATTTGACCGCCCTGTTCGATTTAATTTTAAAACATGTGCCCGCGCCAACGGTGCAAGAAGACGCGCCGTTTTCGATGCTGATTTCGATGATCGAGCCGGACAATTTCCTGGGCCGTATTTTAACCGGCCGGATTTACAGCGGTAAAGTGCGCGTTAATGACAACGTGAAATCGATGAAATTGAATGGCGAAGCGGTGGAACAAGGCCGTATCACCAAAATTCTAACGTTCCGCGGCATTGAACGCGTTTCGGTCGACGAAGCCGAAGCCGGCGATATCGTTATGATTGCCGGAATGACCAAAACCACCGTGGCCGATACCGTGGCTGCCGCCGCGGTAACACAGCCAATCGCGGCAATTCCGGTCGATCCGCCAACCCTGGCGATGACTTTTTCGGTCAATAACTCGCCACTCGCTGGCCGCGAGGGCAGCAAAGTTACATCGCGCATGATCCGCGACCGTTTGTTCCGCGAAGGCGAATCGAATATCGCTATCCGCGTTAAAGACGCCGAAGACGGCGATGCGGTGCAAGTATCCGGCCGCGGCGAATTGCAATTGGGTGTTTTGATCGAAACCATGCGCCGCGAAGGGTTTGAATTATCAATCTCGCGTCCAAAAGTTTTAATGCAAAAAGACGAAGCTACAGGCGAAATGCTGGAACCATACGAAGAAATCATGGTCGACGTGGATCAGGAATATTCCGGCGTTGTGGTTGAAAAAATGGCGTACCGCAAATCGGAAATGACCGATATGCGCCCATCCGGCGGCAACAAAGTGCGTATTACATTCCATGGCCCTGCGCGCGGCATGATCGGATATCACGGCGAGTTTTTAACTGACACGCGCGGCACCGGCATTATGAACCGTTCGTTCAAAGGGTATGGCCCGTACAAAGGCCCAATCGGCGGCCGTATCAACGGCGTTATGATTTCGCGCGAAGACGGCGAAGCGGTTGCCTATGCGTTGTGGAATTTGGAAGAACGCGGCGAAATTTTAATCAGCCCCGGCGATAAAATTTACAAAGGCATGATCATCGGCGAACATAGCCGCGACAATGATTTGGACGTTGTACCGAACAAGTCCAAACAATTGACAAACATCCGCACCAAAGCGGCCGACGAAGCGATTCGTTTAACCCCGCCGCGTATCATGTCACTCGAAGATGCGATTGCGTATATTCAGGATGACGAGTTGGTGGAAATCACCCCGAAATCGATCCGCCTGCGCAAAAAGATGCTGGATATGAACGACCGCGCCAGAGCAGCCAAAGACGCGAAAAAAGAAGCGGAAAGCGCTTAATTTAAGCCTTCGTATCGAGTTTAGTCCCGCGGCTTTGATCTTCGACATCGTCGTGGATTTTATCGTCTGGATTGGCGATCAATCCCATCGCGAATGGGATACCGCCGATTACGACGACGATACCCAGCACCTCGATCCAGCCTGGAATTTCACCAAGAAAAATCGCGCCCAAAATCACCGTCAATACGGGAATCAACGCACCGGCAACGCCCGCGCCGGTTGCGCCGAAAATGGCGATGGCGGAACTGTATAAAAAGATCGCGCCAATGGATGTCAAAACGCCTTGATACAAACCTTGGGTCAAAATGGTGGAAACCGGATAATCGAAAACGCGGCCGCCGAAAATAAAACTGTATATTGGCAAATATAAAATCATCGACATGACGGCAATCAACGCCGTGCCTTGGCGGGCATCGATCCGCCACAACCGCATCAACACGGTATAAAAAGAAAATGACAGCGCGGCGCCAATAAACAACAAATGCCCGATCCATTGATTATCATCCGCTGGAACCAGGTTTGGAAAACCGATTAAAAACGCCCC